>Ga0163153_10000159_pt1 | contig 115470 bp, 103 predicted proteins | sample OliLakLV19MP6IB1_FD_148629 | JGI IMG/M metagenome (GOLD analysis project Ga0163153, IMG submission 148629) | Freshwater microbial mat bacterial communities from Lake Vanda, McMurdo Dry Valleys, Antarctica - Oligotrophic Lake LV.19.MP6.IB-1 | ecosystem: Environmental > Aquatic > Freshwater >...
GGTGAGGGGTGAGGGGTTGCTCGTCAAGAGCGGAGCATCGGGCGTCTCCGGAGGATCCATCGATTCACGTTTCACGTCTAACGTTTCACGATTGAGAGAGGCCACCGGCACGACGCGGATGATTTTCGAGATCAAGGGATCGACGCCCGACCGCACCACATTATAGAGGTGCATGGGGAAGAAAAAGAACCCGACGCTGACGGTGATCATGATCAAGAGCGGAAGACGATCAACCAGGGAGACGGCGTCGTGCGCGTGGCTGTACTTCTGGTCCATGGGTCCGTAGAAGAGCCCGCGCATCATTTTGAACAGGTAGGCCAAGGTCAAGACGATGCCGACCACGGCCACGATGACTTGGAACGGGTACTTGTTCCAACTGCCGACGATGATCATGACTTCGGCGATGAAGTTCACGGTGCCGGGCACGCCGATCGAGGCCATGCAAGCCACTACGAAACAGCCGGTGATGAACGGCATGCGATTCGAGAGCCCGCCGAGCGCGGGAATGTCGCGGGAATGTGTCTGATCGTACACCCATCCGGCCATGGCGAAGAGCATGCCCGTGGCCATGGCGTGGGCGAACATATACATCACCGCGCCGGTCAGGCTGATGTAGTCCAAGGCGGCCATACCTAAGAAGACATAGCCCATGTGACTGGAACTGGAATACCCGATGACGTACTTTGTATCTTTGGCGTAGAACGCCACGAACCCGCCATACACGATACTGAACATGCAGAGCACGGCCGCGATGGGCATGAGTTCCCTGGTGGTCTCCGGCAGAATCTCAAAGGCCACCCGGATGATGGAAAAATGGCCGAGCTTCATCAGCACACCCGCGTGCAACATGCTCGTGGCGGCCGGCGCGGCTGCGTGGCCCACGGGAGACCAGGAGTGCAGCGGCCACAGCGGAGCGATCGAGGCAAAGCCGAAGAAGATCAGGAGCCAAATGATCTTGTCCAGGGTAGTGCCCAGGACCGGGATGTTCATCAACTTGGCCTGTTCACGCAGGACCAGAATGTCGAACGTGTTGAGCCCCGAAAACTTGTAGATCAGCAAGATGCCCATCAGCGCCGCGACGGCAAAGGCCGAGAGGAAGAGCACCAGTTTCATCGCCGCGTATTCTTTGCTGTTGGAGCCGAAGTTGAAGATGAACCCGACCGAGTCCCGCTTTTTGAGGCCTTCCGGATCCGTCATCTCGTTGTATTGCTTCGTATGGCTTCCCCACATGCCCAACAGGAGATACATGGGGATCACGGACAATTCGTAGAAGAAAAAGAGAAAGAACAGATCCAACGACATGAAGACGCCGATCGTGGCGGCGGCGAGGATGAGCAGCCAGATATAGAATTCTTTCGTCCGATCCTTGATGTGCCAGGAGACGAAAATTCCTGCGAACAACAAGATGCCCGATGCCAGCACCAGCGGGGTCCCGATCCCATCCACTCCGAGGTGGAGTGAGATGCCGAGCTGCTGAGACCATTCGAATCGTTGGACGAATTGGAATCCCCCCTTCACGTGATCGTAGGCGAAGAACAGGTAGAGTGAGGCAAGTAGGCTGACGAAGGCCGCTCCCGCGGCAATGCCCCGCACGAGCATCGCTTGCCGGTTGGAGACGAAGATCAGCGCAATGGCCCCCAGGAAAGGGGCAAACAAGATATAGAGCAGTGCGTAGTCACCCATACGATTTAATCCACCCTTACCGGCTGTTTGGACTCGACCGACGCCACGGTTCCCCGTTCCAGGCGATCGACCAACGCCTGCACCGACCCGTTCATCATTCTCAAGAAGGGAGCGGGATAGAGGCCAATCCAGAGGATCATCACCGACAGGGCCGACGCGATGAGGATTTCACGGGGCTGCAGATCACGGATGGAGTCCTTGACGGCCTTGCCGAGCGGTCCCAGCATCGCCCGCTCGTAGTACCAGAGAAAATAGGCCGCGCTGAAGATGACGCCGGTGACCGCGATCCCGCCGTATAGCCAACTGGCCTTGAAGGTTCCCAAGAGGATGAGGAATTCACCGATGAAGCCATTGGTGCCGGGTAAGCCGATTGACGCCAGCCCGATGAACAAGAAAAAACTTGCGAGCAAGGGGGTCTGTTTGGCCATGCCGCCGAATGAGCTCAGCTGAGTGCTCTGTTGCCGTGAGTAGAGAAAACCCGCGATGAAGAATAAACCCGCCGTACTGAATCCCAGGTTGATCATGGTGAGCAGGCTGCCTTGGAGCCCCTGATAGTTCAGGGCGAATAGACCGATCACCACGAACCCGAGGTGGCTGATGCTGCTGAACGCGAGGAGTCGGCGGAAATCTTGCTGGACCAGCGCCATGATGGCCCCATAGAGAATCGCGGCCACTCCTAACACCATGATGACCGTGACGACGGTCTCGCTTCTCGATGCGTCCGGGAGCAACGGAATGCTAAACCGGATGAAGCCGAACGTCCCGAGCTTCAGCCCGGCCAGCACCACCGCCATGCCAATGGGGCCTTCGAAGAGGGCATCCGGGAGCCAGGTGTGGAAGGGGAACACCGGGGCTTTGAACGCGAAGCCGAGGAACAACAGCCAGAAAATGAGGATCTGTTGGCCGAGCGGGATCGGGACGGAGAGCAGTTCCAACAAGTCAAATGAGTAGGTCGGCTCCATATGGCGCAGCGTCGCCCACTGGTGATAATTGATATCCAGGAGGGCGATGCCCACCAACATGAAGACGCTGCCTAGCAAGGTATAGAGCACGAATTTCAGTGCTGCGTAGTGCCGCTCCGGTCCTCCGCCCCAGAGTTTGATCAGAAAGTAACTGGGGATGAGCATGAGTTCCCAAAAGACGAAGAAGAGGATCAGGTCGAGGGAGAGGAAGACCCCCATCGTGGTCGTTTCCAGGGCAAGGAGCGCCATCATGTAGAGCTTCACTTGATGGCGGACGGTGTCCCAGGAATAGATGACGATCAGTACCGTGAGGAATGCGGTGAGCCCGACGAAGAGGACACTGATCCCATCTACCGCGAGGTGGTAGCTGATTCCGAGGGCGGGAATCCACGGCACGTGTTCGGAAAACTGCATGGCAGACGATTCGGGAATGAAGCGTAAGAGTACGAATACGGTGAGGGCCAACTCCAAGAGCGCAATCGTCAAGGCGGAGGTCCGGACCATGTCCTCGTCGTCGAACAGCCACAGGACGACGGCCCCGATGACGGGGAGAAACAGAATACAGGTGAGGATTGGAAACGTTGACGCCAGTTCTTCTAACATCACAGTGCTTTATAGTTGCATGATGAGCTGAATAATGACCGCTAGCAGGAAGAGCCCTGCCACAATGACGGCGGCATAATGATGCACCAGCCCGCTCTGCAGTTGCCGCCACTGGCGGGCGGCAAGATGATTGCCGTACCCGATCACGTTAAGGCCGCTGTAGATCACGTATTTCTCCATCCAGGTCGCCCCGGCTGCGCCCAAATCGGCTAGCTGCGCGACGGCGCGCACGAGGCCGTCGATCACGTTGCGGTCGAACCAGTCGAGCAGCAGCCCCAACTTCTTGGTCGGCTCCACCCAGAGCAGGTCATACAGTTCATCGACGTAGTACTTGTTGAGCAGGATCCTGTAGGCCGCCTGAAACTTTGCGGCCAGGTGATCCGGCGCCGAGAGATTCACACTATAAAAATAGTGCGCGAGTCCCCAGCCCAGCAAGGCAATCCCTGTGGCAAACATCATGAGCATGAGCACGAGTCCGGTGCCCACGGCATGCTCCTCTCCCGTGCCCGCGACCGGTGCCAGGAATTGATGGAGCCAGCCATGTTCAGGTGGAAACCCCAGGAACCCACCGACAATGGACAGCACGCCTAACGCCATTAACGGAACGACCATCACCATCGGGGACTCATGTACGTGTTCCTCCGTATGATGGTCCATGCGAGACCTGCCATAAAAGGTGAGATAGACCAGGCGGAACATGTAGAAGGAGGTCAATAGCGCGCCGATGGCAGCCATGCCATATAGTAGATAGTGGTGATGCGTGAAGGCATGGGCCAGGATTTCATCTTTACTCCAGAAGCCTGCTAACGGCGGAATGCCCGCAATGGCGATCGTGCCAATCAGAAACAGTCGATAGGTCCATGGGATTTTCGAGCTGAGGCCGCCCATCTTTCGAATGTCTTGCTCGCCCGAGAGCGCGTGGATTACCGACCCGGCTGAGAGGAACAAGAGGGCCTTGAAGAAGGCATGGGTCATGAGGTGGAATATGGCAGCCGTATAGGCCCCGATCCCGCACCCGAGAATCATGTACCCGAGCTGGCTCACCGTCGAATAGGCCAAGACGCGCTTGATGTCCGTTTGTACGAGGCCGATGGTGGCGGCAAACAGGGCTGTGAGTCCGCCGATGACGCCGACGATCGTCATCGCCGTCGGCGATAAATCGAAAATGGCATGGTTGCGCACGATCATGTAGACCCCGGCCGTCACCATCGTCGCAGCATGGATGAGCGCGCTGACCGGTGTCGGACCTTCCATCGCGTCCGGGAGCCATGTGTAGAGGGGGAGTTGGGCTGATTTGCCGACTGCTCCGACGAGTAAGCAGAGCGCAATCGCTGTGGCCATCTCCGGCGAGAGCTGGCTGACCTGGGCAAAGACTTTCGTATAGTCGAGTGTCTTGAAATTGATGAAGATGAGGAAGATGGCCACAAGGAAGCCCGCGTCGCCGATGCGGTTCACTACAAAGGCTTTCGAGGCGGCCTTCGCAGCGGAGACCTTGTCATAGTAGTACCCGATCAACAGATAGGAGCAGAGGCCCACCCCTTCCCAGCCAATGAAGAGCACCACATAGTTGTTCCCCATGACGAGGAGCAACATGGAGACCATGAAGAGGTTCATGTAGGTGAAGAAGCGCGTGAATCCCTCCTCCCCATGCATGTAGCCCACGGAGTAGATGTGGATCAGGAGCCCGACTCCCGTGACGACGAGCAGCATGATGCACGTGAGCGGATCGACGAGATAGGCTAGATTGATGGTGAGGTCGCCGCCGAAGATCCATTGATAGGCGATGACTTCATGGGGTGTGCCGGTCTGCAGAATGTCGACGAACACGCCGATCGTGCAGAGAAATGACAGTCCCACCGATCCCCAGGCAAGCCGGTGTGCGACATCGTGGGAGTACCGCTTGCCCGCGAACCCATTCAGGATTACGGCCAGCAAGGGGAACAGCGGAATGAGCTTTATGAGTAGATCCGTCACGTTACCACTTTAAGAGGTTCATCTCGTCCACATTCGTGGAGATCTTTCCACGAAACACGACGATGATGATGGCCAGCCCGATGGCCGCTTCTCCGGCAGCAATGGCGATGATGAAGAGGGCTACCAGTTGGCCCGCCATTGATTCCAGGTAATGGGAGAAGGCTACGAGGTTAATGGTCGCCGCGTTCAACATGATCTCGACAGACATCAGCACGATGATGAAGTTCCGTCTGATCAATACGCCGAGCAGGCCGATGATAAAAAGTACGGCGCTGACGGCGACATATGCGTTTAAAGGAATCATAGTTACCCGTGCGGCGTGCGAACCCTCGTCTTTCCTCTTGTCGCTCGTCCCCTCACGCCCGACCCCTTACCGCTCATGTTTGTTCGTGATCGGCTTCGGCGTTTTTGCCAGCACGATCGCTCCGATGACGGCGCCCAACAGGAACACTCCGACGATTTCGAACTGCAGCAGATAATCACTGAACATCTTGATGCCGACCGCGTAGGTATCGCCGTCCCGGAGTACCGCCTCGTTAGGTGCATCGCCCTTTGCGCCTCCGAAGGGTGAACGGATCAGGAGGGCCAATACGTACACCGCTCCGATGGCTGCTGGAGCCAGAAAGTACAGGTACGAGGAGTGGAAATACCGCTCGTCGGTCTTCAAGTTCAGGAGCATCAGTACGAAGAGGTACAAGACGAGGATCGCACCGGCGTAGACGATGACTTGTACGGCCCAGAGGAACTCGGCGTTGAGGAGGATGAAGAGTCCTGAGACATGGAGCAACAGGGCCAGGAGCGCTAGGCCGCAATGCACCGGGTGCCTTAGCGCGACAGTCAAGACGCCCGCAGCAATACTGGCCAATGCAAAATAGGCAAAAAATACCTGAACCATTGATCGACTTAACCTAGATGCTTGGGTGGTGGTTGGGTCGGCTTTAGTACCGATTGCGGGAAGTAGTACCGATATTCCCGGCTCTCCTCAACGTTCTTTTCCTGATTATGCGCGTACAAATATTTTTTTGCATCGTCGAGATGACGCTCACCGATTTCGTACAGCCGCTTCTTGTCGAACAGCAAGGTGCGTTTATCGTGGGTCGAGAACTCGTACATCTTCGTCATAGCCAGGGCGTTGACGGGACAAGCCTCGACACAGTAGCCGCAAAAAACGCATTTCGTAATATCGATGTAAAACTCGCTGGCGAATCGCTGCAGCGGCCGTTCTGCATCTTCCGAGCTGATGACCTTGATGCAACGGGATGGGCAGGCGGCTTCGCAGAGGTCACAGCCGACACAACGTTCCTGGTGATCGTCGTAGCGTAAGAGCGCGAGTGCGCCTCGGTGGGTGTCGGGAAGGGTTCGTTGCTCCCGTGGATACTGGAACGTGATGGGTTTATGGAACATGTGCTTGAACGTCACTTTCATTGCGTCCCAGATCTCATAGAACAATGCGGCCTGGAGGACATCTTTTATCAGCACCGAGACCTGCATGTGCGGTTCCTGCTCCTTCTTAGACCTTTTCTATCGTCACGCGGGTTTGCTTGAACGAGGGTACTCCGGTCGTCGGATCAACCTGGACCGACATCAAGTCTTTCACGGGCGGCTCATTGAAATGCTCCGGGAAGAAACAGGTCTGCGAGGCGATGGAGTGATCGGGCTGCACCGCCAATTGCATCGAGCCGCGCTCCGACGTGAGGCGCACCGTCATCCCCTCGCCCACTGCAAGCCGTTCCATATCTTGGGGATTCATCCTGAGCCGCCCGGTATTGGGAGCGATCGTGATGAGCCCGGGGGCTTTGGTGGAGAGTTTACCGGAATGATACAACACCTGTCCCATCAGTAACGCGAAGGGTCGCTGATTCTTGGAGTCTGCTGGAGTAGCAGCGCGATAGCGCGCCGCTACATCGGTGGTGTAGCCGTTTGAGAGATAGCGGTCCACGGTCGGCAAAACCTTGCGGGGTTGTCCGAGGTTATAGTACCCGGGCAGCAATTTCATGATCTCGGCTTGAATATCGTTCGAGGACTCATACTCCCATTGACAGTCCAGCGCGTTGGCCAGGGCTGTCATGATGTGCCAATCCGGCAAACTTTCCCCGACGGGATCGATGGCCTCGCGGACGCGCAGGACCCGGCCCTCCAGATTGGTGAAGGTGCCGTCCTTTTCCGCAGAGGTACAGGCCGGCAGCACCGCATGCGCCATGCGCGCCGTGTCGGTCAGGAACGGATCCTGGACGACGAGTAACTCCAGTCGATCCAATGCGGCGCGGACTTCCATCGATGCGGGTAGCGTGGCGAGCGGGTTTTCTCCGATGACATAGAGGGCGCGGATCTGGCCGCTCCTGCAGCGCTTGAGAATCTCGACGAGATTCACGCCGGACCCCGCTGCCGGAAGCGTGACGCCCCAGGCCTTGGCAACACGGTCACGAGCTTCTTGATCGTTGAACGAGGCTTGACCGGGGAGGAATTCCGGTGCAACGCCCATGTCAACGGCGCCCTGCTCGTTCGGCTCCTCTGTCACCGTACTCACCCCGCAGCCTGGTTGGCCCAATTTGCCTGTGATCCAGGCGAGGTCTATCAGTTTCAGGACGTTCTGATACCCGTCGGACTGGCGGACGATGCCTTCAGCGCAGAGGATGATGGAGCGGGGCGCTTCGGCGAAGAGCGCCGCGGTGTCTTTCAAGGCCTGGACCGACATGCCGGTGTGTGTAGCCACCTGCTCTAACGATACGTGGGCCACGGCGGCCTTCAGGGCCTTGAAGGCTTGCGGGTGTTTCTTGGTGCTGTCTTCGTCAATCAAGTCCAGCTCCAGGGTGGCCTTGATAAGTCCGTCGATCACGAGTCCTTCCGTTCCTGGCGTGATCAGGACGGGATGGGATGCGAGCTTGGCTATGTTCGTGACGGCGGAATCGATGACCACCACTTGCGCGTTATAGACGCGAATTGCTTCTTTGATGCGCACGGCCGTGAGCGGGTTGGTCTCCGTGATGTTGGAGCCAATGAGTATCACGGCCTTGGCTTTCGTCAGGTCTTCCCAGTCGTTCAGGCTCCGTCCGATCCCCAAGGCGTGCCGGGAGGCCTGCACGAAGTTGAGGTGGCCGTAGCGCGCGCTGCTGTCGAGATGGTTGGTTCCGAACCCGGCGCGCATGAGTTTCTGGAAGAGATACAGCTCTTCGTTGGTGCAGCGGGCGGTAATCAGGCCGGCAATCGCGTCGGGTCCGTGCTTGCGTCGGATTTCGGAGAATCGATCCACCACCTGGTGCATGGTTTCGAGCCAGGGGGTTTCGACGAGCTGATTGCCTTTGCGCAGGAGCGGTTGTTTCAACCGTGCGGGGCTATCGATGTATTCGAACCCAAACCGCCCTCGCACGCAGAGTCCGCCGTGCCCCTTAGCCGTCTCGGCTCGGTCGCCCCATTTGTTCTTCCAGGACAACGGTGAGGTCACGCGGACGACTTCCGCGTCCTTGGTCTCAAGGTACATCTGGCAGCCGTCTCCGCAGTAGTTACACGTCGTCGCGGTCTTCTTCATCTGCCACGGCTTGTATAAATATTTAGAGAACTTGTTTGTGATGGCGCCGACCGGACAGACGGCGAGACAGTCTCCGCAGAACTCGCAGGACAGTGCGAGATCTCCCTTCGGTACCACTTGATTGAATCCGCCCTTCTTCATGAACTGGAGAGCGTCGATCATCAACACGTCTTTACACACGTTGATGCATTCCGCGCAGGCAATGCAGCGGTTCATATTAAAGTCGAGTACGGGGCTACGTGTATCTTCCGGAATGAATTTCTGTTTTGCGTTGGCCAGGTTCGTGACCCCGTGCTGGAAGGCCGTGTCTTGCAATTCGCAATGGCCGTCGGCGTCACAAACCGGGCAGTCGAGCGGATGGACCGAGAGATGCTTTTCCACTGCTTTCTTCCGGGCTTGGAAGAGATCGTCCCCCTCGGTTCTGATGATCATGCCGGCCGTCGCTTTGGCGGTGCAGGAACGGACGGGCGCTTTTTTGCCTTCCTGCATGACCAAACACATACCGCAGGAGCCGAAGGGATCGAAGGTATAGTGGTAGCACATGGCCGGGATGATTTTGCCCGTGCTCGAGATCACGTCATAGAGCGAGACCCCGCCCTTTGCCATCACGGATTTCCCGTCGATCGACAGTTCGATCGCGGCGGCTTCCACGTCCGGATTGGTTGCTGGCTTCAGTCCCATTCTATGATCCTCGTTAGACGTGAAACGTCAGACGTGAAACGTCCGGCCGGTTCCGCATTGCCCATACGTGCGATTAACGAATAACGCATCATGTCCCTACCTGTCGCATTCCCCCATCACAATGTCGTAGGTCCCGAAGATCGTGACCGCATCGGAGATCATGTAGCCTCTGGACATATGGTCGAATGCGCCCATGTGAATAAACGAGGGGGCGCGAATTTTCAAACGGTAGGGTTTTCCGCCGCCCGTGCTGACGATGTAGAATCCCAGCTCGCCCTTGTGCGCTTCGGTCCCGCAATAGATCTCTCCCGGAGGGGCGTCAAAGCCCTGCGAGAAGAGCTTGAATTGCTGGATCATCGACTCCAGATTCGTAAAGACTCGTTGCTTCGGCGGCAACGTGACGCTGGGCACGTCGGCCATGATGGGGCCGTCCTGCATCTGTTCCAGGCATTGCCGGATGATTTTCACGCTCTCATAGAGTTCCTGGACGCGGATCCAGTACCGATCGTAGGTGTCGCCGTTCTTACCGAGCGGCACGCTAAATTCGCATTTCGAATAAGCCGAATAGGGCTCGGCTTTGCGGAGGTCGTAGTCGACACCCGAGCCGCGGAGCGTCGGCCCGCTGAGACCGAAACTCACGGCGTCCTCCCCCGAGATGATGGCCACTCCCTTGGTCCGCCCGACCCAAATCCGGTTTGTTTCCAGGAAGACTTTATACTCGTCGATTTTTGGCGGAAAGTAGTCCAGAAATTGTTTCAGCTTATCGAGCAGCGAGGGGGTGAAGTCCCGCTCGACGCCGCCGATGCGATACCAACTGGTGGTGAGGCGCGCGCCGCAGAGTTCGTCGAACCAATCCATCAGAATTTCCCGGTCCCGGAAACAATAGAAAAAGACGGTCATGGCTCCGATGTCGAGTGCCTGGGTGCCGAGCCAAAACTGATGGCCGACGATCCGCTGGACCTCTGCCACGATCGTGCGCAGATACTCTGCACGGTCCGGCACGGTAATATTCATGAGTTTTTCGACCGCGCGGCAGTACGCAAAATTGTTGTACATCGCACAGACATAGTCGAGCCGGTCGGTATGGGGTATAAATTGGTGGTAGGTTCCGTCTTCCGCGAGCTTCTCCACCCCGCGGTGCAGGTATCCCAACACGGGGGTAGACTTGACCAGACGTTCTCCTTCCAATTCGAGGATCACTTTCAGGACCCCATGGGTGGCGGGGTGCTGGGGACCCATGTTGAGCAGGAGTTCTTCCGAGCGCAGCGTCGGGAGGGTCTCGCTCTCCGGATGGGCCGGATCGATCCTGTAGACGGTTGTTCGTTGATCTTCAAGGGCCATCGTCTATCCTACCGAGCCGTTTCGTCCAGGAACTCGAACGTGTCGCGCCAGCCCTTGCCACGGAGCGGAAAATCCTTCCGCAACGGATAGCCTTCGGTGAAATCGTCCGGCAGGAGGATCCGGCGGAGATCCGGATGGTGCCGGAAACGGATTCCCATCATGTCGTAGACTTCGCGCTCCATGAAGTCCGCGCCTTTCCAGAGATCTGTCAGGGAATCCACGATGCAATCCGATTCCGGCACCCTGGTTTTGAGCCGGATGCGCTGGTGTTTCTTGATCGAGTAGAACTCGTACACGACTTCAAACCGTTCTTCGTCGTCGGGCCAGTCGACCGAACTCACATGCACGATGTAGTCGAAGTCCATGGCCGGGTCGTCGTGAAGGAACTGTGCGACCTCATGGAGTCGGTCCCGCGTCACCGTCACCGCAAGATCGCCGCGCCATTCGACGGCCTTGATGAAGCCGGTGGCAAAGTTTTCTTGGAGTCGGCTGGCCAGTTGCTGCAAGGACATCGATTGAGACCTATGTTTTAAGGCTGGGCTTGACCTGATCCGGTTGTTTCAGGAACACGCGTTTCAGCATGATGCGTTCTTGTAACTTGAGGATGCCGTCAAAGAGGGCCTCCGGCGTTGGAGGGCACCCCGGTACATAGATATCGACCGGCACAAAGCGATCGACTCCTTGGACGACGCTATAACTGTCGTAGATATTCCCTGACGTGGCGCAGGATCCCATCGCAATGACATATTTCGGCTCGGGCATCTGATCGTAAAGTTTTCGGATGACGGGGGCCATCCGCCGGCAGACGGTACCGGCCACGATCATCAGATCGGACTGGCGCGGTGAGCCCCGGAAGACACCGGCACCATAGCGGTCCATATCGTACCGTGACGAGACTGCGGCGATCATTTCGATCGCGCAGCATGCCAGGCCAAACGTCATGGGCCACAGTGACCCCTTGCGAGCCCAGTTGACGGCTTTTTCCACCGTGGTGGTGACGATGTCGGGCGTGGCGTCCTTATCATGACGGCCAATTTGAATCAGTCCCATTCCAGAGCTCCCTTGCGCCAAGCATAGACATAGGCCACCAAGAACAATCCGATGAAGACCAGCATTTCAATCAATCCGATCAACTCGATCTTGGTGAAAACTACCGCCCAGGGATACAGAAAGATGACCTCGATATCGAAAATAACGAAGAGCATTGCGAAAATGTAATACCGTACCGGGAAGGGCATTCGAGCATCCGAGAACGGCTCCGATCCGCACTCATAGGTCGTCAGCTTCTCCGGTTCTGGATATTTCGGCTGGACCAGATAACTGAGGAACAGCGTCGCCACGCTGAACACCAGCACCACGATAATAAACAGCAGAATCGGAAAGTATCTGCTCAGGTACTCAAGGAGTAACTCAGAACCGCTCATAGGGCTGACCTTTCAACACCTTGAGAGACAAGGAGAACAGAATCTTAGCCCCTGAATTACGGGGATAGCAAGGGTCCAAAGGACCTGCTTGATCGGCCCAAAAGTCCTAGGCTCTGTGGCGTTAAGAGGCGTCGCCGGCGCGAGTGAGCAGCCTGGGTATTGGGGGCATCTATGCAAGGGGCTGCAGGGGCTAGGCTCAATCAGAATAGGAACCTGTTCTTCTCACGGATTTCTGTTGTCTGCTTGATATGGCGTATTTATGAGGGGTTATTCGCTCTGTTGGGTGGGGTGGGTGCCATGCGACTTGATGGCATGCGCAGGTGAGAGGGCGGCACTTCATCAATGTAATCCCATTCAGGCTCCAGCGCCGAGAAGGCCGGGGCCTTCTTACGTCGGTGAATCTGGGTTTCGATGCGAGGACGATCTGTGCGTTGAGCGCCGGGGGTTGGAGGCTGGTTAGGCACCATGTTGTTCACCATCTGTGAGAAATCGTTCTCCGGATCACCATAACATCGGGTGAATTGACGGGTCAACAAGGGCAAGACCTCAATATTCTTGACAATACAGGACTATTTGCTATGGTTCTGACAGCACTACTTCCCTCACATGAAGGATAACCACCATGGCTAACTATTCAATGAAATGTGTCGTCTCTCTCATGGTCTGGACCTTGGCCACCCCGTTCCTTTCTCTGGCCTGGGCAGCAGACGACCTCAATGCGGTCCAATTCGGAGAACCGGCCTTGGCCTATTCGTCCGGCTCCATCCAGCGATCGACTCCACAAGATGGGTTCGTGAATGTGATTACCGGGGACAACCAGACGACCGGAGATCACATGATATTGGGAAGCAGGGATGTACTGTACCTTCGGCTGAAGAATCCCGGCGATGTCGCGCCGGGAGATCTTTTCACGATCTACAAACGGGCGCACAAAGTATTCCATCCCACCACCGGTCAATACCTGGGTCATTTGGTCAATCGGCTCGCGGTGGTTCAGGTGAGCCAAATTGACAAGGCCCTGACCACTGTTCAGGTCATGCGGGCCTACGCAGCTGTATCACCGGGTGACCCGGTGATGAAGTTCGTACTTCCGACTGACGAGGGAGCCGCGGTTGACCAGTCTTCCGTCGGCGATCTAGAGGGACGGGTTGTGGATTTCCAGTCCAACATGGGGATAATGAGCCTTGTGTCGCAAAGGAATGTCGTCTATCTGGACCGGGGACGGGAAGACGGGATCAGGCCTGGGGATCGAATGGACGTGGTCCGATCCGGAGGGAGCCTTCCTCAACGGGTCGTGGGAGAATTGAAAATCCTGTCCATGGAAGACCGGACCGCCACGGCGCTGGTTACAAAGTCGATCTCCCAAATTCTCAAGGGTGATCGCTTCAGGGTCAAGGGTCATACTTCTGAGGCCATGCCGATCTCTCAAACGCCCCAGCAGTCTCTGGATGGCTCCCCTGCGTTGGCTACTTCTCCAAGCAAGTTCCAAGTCCAGAATGTTGGGAGCGAAACCCGAATCAGTTTCAGTGATTTGATGAAGCAGATTCGGTTTGAATCGGGCGAAGCCACGATCAAGTCCGAGGGTTATCAGGTGCTCGATGAACTGATTGCGTATCTCAAGACCGCTGCCGGCGATCGGTTGATTCGAGTCGAGGGCCATGCGGATAACATGGAAATCGGTCCCTCGCTCAAGTCGCTCTACCAGACGAACTGGGACTTGTCGAAAGCTCGGGCTGGAGGCGTTCTCCGTTACTTGACCGAGAAGGGCGGGTTCGATTCGGCGAAACTGTCGTCGGTTGGCTATGGCGATACGAAGCCGATCGCCGGCAATGCGACGGAATTGGGTCGAGAGAAGAACCGTCGTGTAGACATCGTGCTCTATTCGCCCGAGTCGGCCAAGGAACAGTCTGAGCCAGAGGCGAAGCCAAGTGAGACCGGCGATAACGGATATAGCTTGTCCCGTCTTAGCTCAGAGGAACGTGGAGCTCCAACTTCCTCAGTAGACGCGGCGATTCCAGCGGCTCCAACGAGTCCGTCCATGGTGGAGCCCTCATCTGTCCCTGCAGATCCTACTCCGGTGACGAGTCCTGAATCAGGCGGTGGGAACAGTTCAGATCAGAAGCCCGCTGCTCCGGTCGTTCCGCCAGAGTAAATTCATCGCGTAGCCTGCGGAGGGTTGACGGTTCAACGTCAGCCCTCCCCGTTTCCCCGCCAGAACGTTTCCGTTCTTTCTCTCTCGTTGTCCCCCCTTTTCCCATGCTGCTACAATGCCGCATGATTTCGACACAGGCAACCCCACCACGCACAGAGCCAGAAACCCTATTTGCAGATGTCATTGTCCCGCGACATCTGGCAGGTCCGTTCACCTACATCGTGCCCTTGTCGCTGCGACCCACGCTGCGTATTGGACATCGAGTGCTCGTGCCCTTCGGACGGTCGATCCTCCAAGGGGCTGTGATCGCCCTCTCACACGTTCTGCCTCAAGGTCTTGATCGAGCACGCCTCAAGGAGATTCGCTCGGAGCTCCCGGAGGGGGCCGGAACAGATGTGTCCTCGAAACTGTTCCAACTTTCCCGGCAGGTGGCCGAACAGTATGTCGCGCCATGGGGACAATGCCTCAGGCTGGTGCTGCCTCCGGCACCTAACCCACGAGTCCAGGGTAGCCACTACGAACTGACGGAGCAAGGGCGGGCTGCACTTGCGGCCCGCGAACCTTCCTCGGTGAAGGCGCGAGCACTTCTCGCACGTCTTGGGAAAAAACCGTCAGGACTTCGCCGGTCCTCTCGCAGTCCTGGCCCTGCCGAATTGTTGCACGATCTCGAAGCTCGTGGATGGGTGGTGGAGGTCCAGGACCGGCCGTCTGCCTCGGCGACGCCCCTCCCTCTTGCCCGATGTTCCAGACAGACGAACCAGGGCCATTCCGGCATGGTACCGCGTATTCCTGACCCAGCAATGTCTTGGGCAGAGCCACTGTTCGAAGCGCTGAGAACCCAAGGACCCACTCGGGTTCTGGTGCAGGCGCCGTGGACAGATCGATTGGGCCTGTTGCAGCAAGCCGTTCGCCTGGTGCTCGACCGTCGACAGACGGTCCTCATCATTGTTGGCGAAGCGGAACGGGCCCAATGGATTACAGGCTTGATCCGTGATGACGAGTCAGGCATCTCCCCGGTCTGTTTCCATAGCGGTCTTTCAGAGCAGGTGAAAGCGGAGATGTGGGATCAGATTCATCGGCAGATCGTTCGAGTGGTCGTGGGGACCCGTTCAGCCATCTTTCTCCCATTGACTGCCATCGGGGCGATTTGGGTCGAGGGAGAAGAAGATGCCGCGCTCAAAGAACCACAAGAACCACGCTACCATGCACGGGAAGTGGCCTGGCTGAGGGCGCAGGATGAACAGGCGGTGCTGGTCATGAGTTCGTCCCATCCCTCTCTTGAGACCAGAGCGGCGATGGAACAACGAGGGATCGTTGTCCGTAAGCTCGTGCCCTGTGATGCCAGACCGAGCATACAGGTTGTTGATTTGCGCGATTATGGTCGCGGTGCGGTGCTGACCCAGCCGCTCGTTCGGGCCGTCGAGCAGGCGATTGGTCGACGGGCCGGCGTCCTGTTGTTTCTCAACAGGAAAGGCTATGCCGGCGCCCTCGTCTGTCGTGATTGCGGGCAGGTTCCCCGCTGTCCGGCCTGTCGCGTGGCGCTGATGTACTCTCGGCAGGCGGGTCGTCTGCTCTGCTCCTACTGCGGGAACGTTGCCCCCATCCCCGAGAGCTGTGTCTCCTGTTCCGGTCCTCGCATGCAGTTGATCGGGGAGGGCACAGAGCGGGTGGAAGAGGAGGCGAAGCGATTGTTTCCTCAGGCGGCAGTGATTCGGCTCGATGGAGATACCATGCGGCGGCCAGCACAAGCCAAGGCCCTCTGGCGCAGGGTCGAGCAAGGGGAGTGGGATATCATCGTGGGGACGCAACTGCTGCTGCGCCGTGGGCCTCTCCCGATGATGGGCCTCGTTGGGATTGTGCAGGCGGACGCAGGACTCAACGTACCGGACTTTCGATCCGCTGAACGTACCTATCATACGCTCCTCGATGCGGTCAGTCTCGCCGGTCCGGCCGGGGTTGGCGGCCAGGTTATCGTGCAGACCTATCTATCGTCTCATCACGCGATTCAGGCTGTGGCTCAGAATGACGAATCCGTCTTTCTCTCAGAGGAGCTGTCCCATCGGAGTGCGTTGGGGTACCCGCCCGCGGTCTATCTGATTGCCCTCCTTGTATCGGGGACCAACGAGAAAATGGTTCGTGACGCGGCCACGGCCTGGGTGGCTCGACTCACCGCCTGCGCTGCACCGTCCGTGGCTGGATCAAGGGCCGCGGCCAAGGACCCGTTGCAGGCTCAATGGATTGGTCAGCCCGACCGTCTCACTGTCTTGGGGCCAGTCCCTTCTCCGGTGTCGAGACTCAGGGGACGGTATCGGTGGCAAATTCTAGTGAAATCGTCCGAACGGGAAGCGGGGCTCAACGCGGTGCGGAGCACGGTCACAGAAATGGAACGGAGTCATCAACGCCGGGCCGTCAAGTTCGATGTCGATGTCGATCCGGTCGAGATGTGGTAGGTGTTACGTCTTCTTATGGGGGCGTCTTGATTGCGGCGCAGGCGGCTGGCTATCGGTTGCATCGGTTGATGCGTCGGCGAGGGGCTGGTTGTCTCGTTTGAAGAGCCCGTAGGAGAGCGTTACCCAAAAAATCGCCGAGAGGAGTCCTGGTACAAGGGCGGAGAGGATCGTTCCCATTTGTTCGTCGGTCGGCTCCGCCGTGGTCGAGCGGATCTGCACCATCGTGATGATGGGCCACGCAAGACTCTCCAGGCCAAGTAGTAGAGTGGCCCAGGCCCAGACCAGTCCAATCGTGCGCCCCCGCCAGACTAGAAAACCTGCGACGCCTCCTGCGACGAGAAAGACTTCCCAGGGTGAAAGCGAGTCCCATGCCAGCCAGGCACCCGCCGCCACGACGAGGCTGCCAAGCAGGGCATTGAGTTGGGGGTTCCACCATGTGGTAACCATCTGAGTTGTTGTTCTCCTTGGACGAGGCGCGGGCCAGTGTGAGTTCCGACGGCGTAGTTGTCAATGGAGTGTCCGTCCGACAGCCCGATAGAGCTGCGCCCGTTCCTCTCCCGTGAGCGGTTTCCATGTTCCAGGGGCCAATTCGTCAAGTGTCAGGTGCATGATCCGAACACGATGCAATGTGAGCACCCGATATCCCAAGACTTGGCACATGCGCCGAATCTGTCGATTGCGTCCTTCAGTGAGGATGATGCGGAACCGTGCGGGAGCGAGTCGCTCAATCCGGCAGGGGTTGGTCGGACGTTCGAGAATGACGACCCCTTGAGTCATGCGGTCGATGAATGTCTGATCGAAGGGATGATCGACTGACACCTCGTATTCCCGTTCATGCCCATGCTCAGTTCGTAGGATCTCGTTCACGATGTCCCCGTCGTTTGTGAGAAGGATGAGGCCGGAGGAGTCCTTGTCGAGTCGGCCGATCGGAAAGATCCGTTCCGGATGGCCGATCTCCGCGATGATGTTACGGGGCACATGCGACTCACTGGTCGTCGTCACACCCACCGGCTTGTAATACTTGATATAGAGCGAGGCCGTCCCCCAGGGAATCACCTGTCCATCGCGCGCGATGACGTCGTCAGGACCGACCTGATCGCCCAAGCGGGCCATCCGCTGATTGATGGTCACGCGACCGGATTCGATCAGGCGATCGGCCTCTCGCCGAGAACAAATGCCGTGGTGTGTAAAAAACTTGTTGATGCGAAGCTGGTCGGTCACAGGGTGGATATGCCGGTTTAGCAGGATGCGGAACAACGCTGTTGGTTTGCCTGGTTCATCTGGTCTATCTGGTTGGTTTCGTTCACGCGTTGGTCTTGTTCAACCGAATACACGAGACAAACCAACCAAACAACGTTTTCCTTCCGCTGGTGGACTTTTTCAGGATCCTGTTAGTGGACGCGCCGGCCCGCTTTAATCCGTCCCAGCATGCGGTAGATCAATCGGGCGATACAAAACTGGGGCGCGACAAACCCTTCAATCGGGGCCATCTCGCTGATATCCATCCCGAGGATACCAGGTCCATTGGCCAAGGCCGTCACGAGGTTCACCGTATCATACCACCCCAACCCACCGGGCTCGGGAGTGCCGAGCGCGGGGACTAGCGAGGCGTCAAGGCCGTCACAATCGAAGGTCAGGTACACCGGTCCACGACAGACTTTTACGACCTCGGGAATCCAGCGGGAGGCCTTGCCTTCGTAGGGGCCGGACGGGTCAAGAATGTCGGCGGCAAAGAACGTGGCAATGCGATCGTTGTCCTGAATGCAATCGATTTCCTCAGGAGAAATGGAACGAATGCCGACTTGGACCAACGGCAATCCGTCGTCGACCACGCGGGCCATTACGCTGGCGTGGCTGTACGGGTTTCCCTGGTAGGCCTTACGCAAGTCGCCATGCGCATCGATTTGCACCACGCACAGATCGGGGTAGTGTCGGGCATGGGCCCGGATGGCCCCAAGCGCGCCGGTATGTTCCCCGGTCAAGGTGACAACAAACCGTCCGGTGCCGACATAGGGAGCGACAAACGCTTCAATCGCATCCACCGCCTGCCGATCGATTTTGCCGCCAAGATCGAGCGAGCGGATGGTGGCAACCCCGCCCCACTCTCGGTAGGGCTCACAGCGGAGTATTTCGTCGTATAACTCGACTTGTTGAGACGCCTCGATGATGGCTGCCGGGCCTCGATCGGAGCCCGGCACATAGCTGGAGGTATGTTCGTAGGGCGCGGGCAGGATGTAGACACCCGCCTGATCAGGATGGCACCAGGGCTCCTCGAGCCCGAGGAAGTTCTGGTCGATACCTTCCCATCCAGCGGGAAGCGTCATGGGCGTATACTCACGCGGCAGGGTTAACGCCGCCGCTTCGGCAGATTTTCTTCTGGGATGAACACGGCCAATGCAATCACCGTCGTCCAACGATTGGGTTTCCCGACAGCGGACTGGGTGATGTTGAGTGTCCGCACGATCTTGCCGGCCATTTTGAAGACTTGTTCCCGTTCTTTCCACGCGATGTTCGGATCGAACTCGACACCGAGCGTCGTGGCCAACATCTGCGCCGCCAAGTCTTCCGTATACTCACCCGTCTCTTCATCGGTTTCACCATGCGCATGGTGTTCGGACAGATATCCGTAGGTTCGACGATCGGTCGGGACCGCCAAGCCAATCGAGGCGGAGGCCAGGCGATTCCGTTCATTTGTTTCCGACCGCGCCATCACACAGAACGTGATTTCACCGGGATTCAATAACTTCTCGCCGCGCGCGCGCGGGACAATTTTGCAATTTGGCGGAAGAATCGATGACACGGTGACGAGGTTACAATAGGCGACGCCGGCACTACGCAAGGCTTGCTCGAAGGAGGCCAGTTTTTCTTTGTGGACCCCAACGCCTCGCGTTAGAAACATCTGCGTAGGTACCATCGTCTCTTCTCCTTACGTTGTCCGATCAATCGGGTGACGGACGCCTGGTTAGATGAAATGCACGCTCACGGTAAGCCTCGTGTAGGCACAGGGTCGCTGTTGTACCAAGATTGGCTGAGCTTCGCAATATCCAGCAGAAATTTTTTCTTTTAGGTCCCGGCAGGTGGTTTCAGATTCAACACCAACATACGAGGTTCGGTCATATCCTCGATCGCGGCCTGCACCCCTTCTCGCCCGATTCCGGAGTCCTTCACGCCACCATAGGGCATGTGGTCGGCACGAAACGTGGGAATCTCGTTTGCCAGCACGGCCCCGACCGCAAGATGCCGATAGGCATGAAAAATTTTATTTACATCCTGGGTGAACACCCCAGCTTGGAGCCCATAGTCAGACTGGTTGAGCGCTGTGAGGGCTTCGCCAAAATGGCGGTAGGGGGTCACGGTCACCACCGGCCCAAACACCTCCTGACAAGAAACTTTCATCGTGGGCGTGACATGCGAGAGCACGGTCGCCTCCATCACCGAGCCCATGCGTTTGCCCCCCAAAAGTACTCGCGCCCCCTGCGCCACCGCTTCCTCGACCCACGTCTCGATACGATGGGTCGCGGCCGGATCGATCAATGGTCCGACTACCGTCGAATCGTCGCTCGGGTCGCCGGCTTTCAGACGCGCGACTTGTAACAGGAGCTTCGTGGTAAAAAGGTCCACGATGGAATGATGAACAAAGATTCGCTGCACGGAGATACAGGTCTGACCGGCATATCCGAACCCGCCGACTGCACAGCGCTGTGCGGCAAACTCGAGATCGGCATCGGGCTCCACGATCACCCCCGCGTTCCCGCCGAGTTCCAGCACCACCTTCTTCTTCCCGCACTTGGCTTTCAGCATCCATCCCACGGCGGCGCTGCCGGTGAAGCTCAGGAGTTTGAAGCGAGGGTCGACCACCAGCTGTTCTGCCATTCTGTTGTCGCAGGGCACGATGTTGAGTGCGCCAGGAGGAAGTCCGGCCTCCAGGACCACCTCGCCCAAGAGTAATGCGGTCAGGGGTGTCTGTGGCGCCGGCTTGATGAGGATGGAATTGCCGGCGGCCAATGCTGGAGCGACTTTGTGGGCGACAAGATTCAGGGGAAAGTTAAAGGGGGTAATCCCGAGCACCGGACCGATTGGAACCCGCCGGAGAATCCCGAGATGGGAATCCGTCCCCGGCGTCCAGTCAAGGGGGATCACCTCGCCAGGAATGCGTCTCGCCTCTTCAGCCGCAATGGTGAAGGTCTGGACAGCCCGACTGACTTCCCGTTTCGCGTCGGCGATCGGCTTGCCGGACTCAGCCGTCATCAGGCGGGCAAATTCCTCGCGTCGGTCATACAGCCCGCCCGCGATCTTTTGCAACATATGATAGCGGGCGTGGGACGGCAAAGCCCCCATTACGGCAGCGGCCTCGACCGTCGATTGGATCGCAGCTTCGGCGTCGGCAGAACTCGCGGTTGAGACCTCGGCGAGTAACTGCCCGGTAAACGGATTGTTCACAGGAACAACCGTCTCCCCGTGCCGCCACAGGCCTCCGATTAAAAATGGACGCGGTTCTTGCACGAGAAACGCCCCGCGGGTGGTGAAGATCTAGCTGGCGGATTTATCCGATACTATTAGGGGCCTGCTCAAGACTGGCAGCCTGTTGGGCGATACCGGCTTTGGCAATCAAGTCCTCGGTGCCCCAATCACGAATCGCCTCAAGCGTGAAAGCCTCATAAGTTGAAACTCCGTGGCACGTCGGACAATCCGGCATCGGCACCTTGAGATGGAAGGCTTCTGATAAGCAGGCTATGCAGACCCAGTAGGCAGGTTCCCCCGCGCGCTGCGGAACAGACCAGAATGATTGTGTTGCAGACATAGGTAATCCTTCGTGAATGATGAACTGACTGTTCTGTGCCACCAGCGTCGACCCTTAAGGCTCCGTGTAGGCTCCCTGGGAGCGTGGGGCAGTGGCCAACATGCGATCAATCTCCTCGGCAAAATCCTCGAACGGGACTGCACCGGGGATCGCGATCGCTGGCTCTTTCTCGGTTGGTCCACCGACCGTCCGTATCAGAATAAAGCCGGGGGTCCCATGAAATCCCCACCGGTTCGCCTCCTGGCGATCCTGGAAAATCGATTCGAGATATTGCCGCTCGTCGACACACTTGGCAAACGCCGTCTGGTCCAAGCCAATCACCTTCGCATAGCCTTTGAACGCTCCCGAGTCCAAGCGGCCTCCTCCGCTGAAGAGCCGATCGTGCATCGGCCAATATCGACCCTGGGCTCCAGCACAGCGCGCCGCCACCGCAGCCTCCACGCCGACTCCCTGGTCCGCTCGAGGATAGTCGCGATAGACCAGCCGCATTTTCCCCGTATCGATGTATTTGGCCTGCAAGCGAGGCCAGGTCTCCCGGAAGAACTTCGCACAGTACCCACAGGTGAAGTCAGAATACTCAATCAAGGTGATCGGTGCGTCCGCGCTCCCTCTGATTCGTCCGTCGTCCGTGACCGACCCAGCGTCAGCCTGATTCAGCTGCACAAGCACCAGTAGTACCGCCGCAGCAACTGTGCGAAAGAGGTGTGCGCCCATCATGTGCGGGGAGTGCCCTTTGCTTTCATGCGCTCCAGTAACCCGACCATGAGGAGAGGCCAGACAACCGTGGCATCACTCAACACTTCGGCAAAGCGCCCGCCTTCTTCCGGGGGCACAAACTTTCCCCACGAAAGGCCTTCTTGATAGGTACAGCCGCTCAACCCGCCCCAATGATCCGGTTCCGGGCAGATGCGCACACCATACTGGAATCGAGGCGGCTGGACAGCAAGGCCGAGCCGGGTATTACTGATCTCAATGTAGGGGCCAACTTGTTGCGCCCAATTGCGTGGTACGCCCCCGCCAATCGTAAAGATCCCACGCCGCTTGGCCGAGATGACATGGCTCGCATAACTGTTGAGATCCAAATAGGGATTGAACGAAGGACAGGAATGATGAATCGCGCGTAGCACCTCAAGATCGTCACCCCCTTTTACCTGCGCACGAGCCTGATCGAGATCTCGACTCATGGCCCAGGTTCCAAGATCCAGCCCCACCTCGGAATCGGTAAACGCAGGGATGAAGACCGGAACGTTTTTCACATAGGCACTTTTGAGAATACCCGCTCCGTCATATTCTTCCGCGAGCGTCTTCCCCAGTTCGCGGGTGAGGATCTCGGAGGAAAGAGTCTGGTCGTGATTAAGCCGCTTCATGGTTTGGGCGACGACATGCTCAACATAGTTGAGGTTGGACTCCATCTCCAGGGTGTCGTAGACCCGGTTGTAGCCCTTCTTGAACAAGTCTTCATCGGACATCGACGGATGATGTCGATAGTGTATTTTTCCAACCGACTCACTCAGTCCATGGGCGATCAACGCTCCGGTCGAGACGACACATTGCACCATCCCATGATCGATCATCGCGCTGATGATCTTGCCCATTTTGGCAATGGTCATCGCCCCTGACAGCGTCAACACAACGAAGCAGTCGGGATCCTCAATCATCGCCCAGAGCACTTCATAGGCTTCGCCCAAGCGACGGCCTCCAAAGGCTGTCTTTCGCATAGCGGTCAGCAAGCCGTCGAAGGACCCGATCTGTTCCGGGTCGAGAGGCTCGAGCGCTTCGAGTCCATCTTGCGCCCCATCGTGGAATTCGCGTTTACCCATAGGAGAGTCGACCTATCGTAGAAGTGAAAAGAGGGGAAGCGCATTCTTTATACACAACCAACGATAGAGGCGTCAACGAAGTTGCACCTCAAGAAGCCCTTCGCGCATCCCGCGGCATGAGTACGCAGCCCCTGCTTCAGCGAGCCGTGATCAGTTCGATGATTCCAGGTCGGGTAGGCGTTGAAGCAATAGTGTTGACCTGAGCGATTCATCCGCGCGCGAGCATGGATGAAGCACCTGCGGCAAGAGCGAGATTGATGTGGTGGTCCCAACGGGATTTGAACCCGTGTTTGAGCCTTGAGAGGGCTCCGTCCTAGGCCAGGCTAGACGATGGGACCAGATATCAATGATGTGGGATCAATCCGGCACAGTAGCACAGGGGCTTTTCACTTTTCAATTCCTCACGATTCTGGGTAGTGCTCTAGTTTGAAATAGGTAATGCTCAAGCCGCTGTACCAATGGTTCACTCACGACTTGACAGAGACGGTGGCTTAGCCTACCTTGCGGGAAACACGCGCGGCGGGCCTCTAGCAGGATGCTGAAAAAGTCCGCCAGCGGCGTTCTCGCATCGATTAGAGGCTCAACGTACCGAAGCGTACGCCGCGCCTTGCTGAACGGCCTTTTTGAGCATCCTGCGGATTATTCTTGTGTTGTGCCATCCGTGCGGACCATTGACGTTCTGGCGTGCCCATAGTAGTTTTTCCGCAGCCTGCGAGGAGAGTGGAATCTTCAGTCGTCGGCTTGCTCTTCCAATCGGCAGACTCATGGTGGATCATGAACAACCAGCTCCAAATCAAAACTATCGGCATCACAGATTCTCCGGAATTGATCGACATCGAGAAGCCTGAACAGGGCCTTGAGCTACACGTCGGTTCAAATGTGTTTCGAAACACGAACGGCGTCGTCAAGCTTCACGGCAAGGAGCAGTTGGTGTTGGAAATGCAACCGGATCCGTTGGCGTTGCTCCTGACGATGGACCTGTACGATGAGCAGGGAACCCGCGTCGGCCATATCCGACGGAATGCGCTCTCGGCACATAGCGCGGGTCGTTTCACCATCAACGTAAAGGCCAGCGGCGAGGCAACCCCGGACGACTTTCCCGCAGTCACCGTAGCAGACCGCACAACTGGACACACAGTATTCGAAGCCTGTCTCATGCAGAGAAGAAAAATTCGCATTACCGTAGGTTCCTTCTATACCCATAAAGGCGAATTGGTCACCGTCAGCCCACACTACTGCCGCATCGGCACCGGTCTCACCCTGTTTGGCGATGTCGCGGATAGCCGCAGCGGCGCAGCGGCTATCGGGTAATCGGCTCTCAAGAGATCCTCGCCCCATTTCCCTCGCTTCCGCTCCCCACAATCAAGAGCACGACAGCTAACAGCCACCCAGGCGCCTTGTCGAAAAGCCCATCATTTTTGACAAGGCGCAGGACTCCCGTACAATGGCAGTATGTCAGATATCGTGAAACCGAGTGTGCAGGCATTCTTGGTCTGCGACCAGGTCATCGAGGACAGTGTCACTAAAAAGAAAAGCCTCATCGGCCTCTTCACGCACCTACAGGCCGTGAGCTTTCCCTTCCAGCATTCACAGATGGGGCTGTATTTCTGCCTCACCGATGCCGCGGGGACCTATCACTTCGACATCGATTTGATCTACCTCAACAACGAACAGCTTGTCTGCCGGGCCACCCTTCCGAATATTGCGATCGGCGACCGCCTTCAAATTTCCGATTTCGGGATCAATATCCCCTCGCTGGTCTTTCCCGCCCCTGGGCGCTACGAGTTTCGCCTTCGCATGGAAGGACATCTCATCGCGCAGAAAGACTTCAGCGTGATGGAGATGCCGACTCACCAAACCGCGTAGGACTCACGTCGCTCCCGCATCCCTCTCCCTCTGCGAGGCCGTTAGGGCCTTCTCCCCTGTGCCCTGCTTATGGTAGAACAGCCTGCGACGATCCGCGCTCGCATCTTCTAGGAGTCAACGTCCACGCATGTCTGATCAGGCTGGCGCCTCAAATTTTATCCGCGACATCGTGGCCGCTGATCGCGCCGCAGGCAAACATGGCGGCCGCGTCGTCACGCGTTTTCCGCCCGAGCCGAACGGCTATCTCCATATCGGACACGCGAAATCTATCTGCCTGAACTTCGGCTTGGCAAACGACACCCCGGGCGGCATCTGCCACCTGCGATTTGACGATACCAATCCAACCACCGAAGATCCTGAATATGTCCAGGTCATTCAGGATGATGTCCGATGGCTGGGGTTCGACTGGCACGAAAAGATGTTTTTCACCTCGGATTACTTCGAACCACTCTACGAGTTTGCCATACGACTGATCCAGAAAGGCCTCGCGTACGTCGACGCCCTGACGGCCGAAGAGATGCGTGCCTATCGCGGCACACTTACGGAGTCGGGAAAGAACAGCCCCTTCCGCGACCGTTCCGTCAACGAAAACCTTGACCTCTTCCGACGCATGCGATCCGGAGAATTTGCCGACGGAACCCACACCCTCCGAGCCAAGATCGACATGGCGTCAGCCAATATCAACCTACGCGACCCAGTCCTCTATCGCATCAGGCACGCGACGCATTATCGAACAGAGAGCACCTGGTGCCTGTACCCGGCCTACGACTTTGCGCATCCACTTTCGGACGCGCTCGAGGGAATCACGCACTCAATTTGCACCTTGGAATTTGAAGATCACAGGCCTCTCTACGATTGGGTCGTGGAGCAGACTGAAGCGCCGCACCGACCACAGCAGATCGAGTTTGCTCGCTTGAACCTGACCTATACCGTCATGAGCAAACGGAAACTGCTCGAGTTGGTCGAAAAGAAACTGGTGAGCGGATGGGATGACCCACGACTGCCAACGATCAAAGGCCTTCGCCGCCGCGGATATACCCCGGAAGCGATTCGGGCCTTCTGCGACCATATCGGCGTAGCCAAGCGCGAGGCCATTGTCGAGATGCAGCTGCTCGAACACTGTATTCGCGAAGACTTGAACAAGCGAGCACCTCGAGTGATGGCCGTGTTGCGGCCGCTCAAAATCATCCTCGACAACTATCCCGAGAACCAGTCCGAAGAATTGGAAGCGGTCAACAATCCGGAGGATCCGTCTGCTGGAACGAGGAAGGCCCCCTTCTCACGCGTCCTCTATATTGAGCACGACGATTTCCGTGAAGATCCGCCCAAACAATTTTTCCGGCTCGCCCCAGGACGCGAAGTACGGCTTCGGTACGCCTACATCATCAAATGCGTTGGGGTGACGAAAGATCTGCAGACCGGCGAGATCATCGAACTCCATTGCACCTACGACCCCACGACAAAGAGCGGCGCCTCCCAGGAACAGCGCAAGGTTAAGGCTACCATCCATTGGGTTTCCGCCGCCCACGCGGTGGAAGCCGAAGTCCGTCTCTACAACCCTCTCTTGGTGACGGAGCTGGCGAAGATACCGCCAGAGCACGATTGGACGACCTATCTCAACCCCAACTCATTGGAGCGAATTACGGGCTGCCTGGTTGAGCCCAGCTTGCGGCAGACAGTGCCCGGCACTCGGTACCAATTCGAGCGCCTGGGATATTTCTGTACCGACCACGATTCGGCCTCCGGTGCACTGATATTCAACCGTACCGTGTCTCTCAAAGACGCCTGGGCCAAGATCGAAAAAGCTCAGCCGGCCCGGTGACCAACCGGTAATCTGCCCCTTGTTCGCTCGGACTTTCCAGGAACTTCCCTCTCTTTCCATCCTGTTGGGACCACTTTACAGACGCAGCATCCCTGCTACGCTTGATGTAACTGGTGGAAACCTATGGCAGGATCCATTTTGCAGTGACAATTATCATCAACATGAAGCTCCAGAGTCTCGCACATCGGTTGTTCCTCGCGGGAATGGTGGCTGGACTGACCATGGGATCTCCTTCGTTGGCCACCGCCACATTAAACGGGGTTGAATCGAGCGCGACCGAAGCGGTGAAGGGTACGATCAACGACCTGATCAAAGTCCTCGATGACGAAACCTTGAAACAGCCCGAACAGGCCGAAGAACGGCGGCATGAAATCGAAGAAATCATCAAACATCGCGTGGATTATGAGGAAATGGCGAGACGTGCATTAGGAGCCCCCTGGTCCACGCTTTCCCGTCGGGAGCAGCACGAATTCGTCGACCTTTTCGTGCAACTCCTGCGAGCCACATTTGCAGGTCGCCTCACCGAACACTCCGACGAGCAGGTGGCTTTCCTGGGGGAACTTCGAGAGGATGCCTTTGCCGAAGTCAAGGCCCACATGAAGGGACGGAAGATCGACAGGCCGATCGACTTTCGGCTGATTCACCGCGCGCACGCATGGTGGGTCTATGACATCGTCATCGATGGAGCCAGCATCGTGAGCAACTATCGCTCACAATTCACCAGGATTATTCGTGACGTCTCGTATGTCGGGCTAGTCAAGAAGATGAAACAGAAGGCAATCGCCACAAAGGTTTTCGAAAAATCTGCGGCGCCGTAATCCTCCCTCTGGCCATCCGTCATACAGTTTTCATGTTTTGATTTACCAGAGCGTGAGGTTTGCTAGACTAACTGGAGTATGAGGTTTCGGTGTGATGAGGAGCCTCGAACCGGATGGAGGACCGCATGATCGAGTGTCGAGAACATCCACGAATTCCCGTTGACATGCGGGTCTTCTTCTCCAGCACCAACAAGACAGATATCCGCGAAGGCACAATGTTCGATCTGTCTGCCAGAGGATGCGCCGTCACCAGCATGTCGTCGGTTCAGCCCGGTTCAGCGGTGAGAATCCTCATCAGGGCGACCGAACTGGGTTCGCCCATCACGATTGAGTCCGCCGAGGTCCGTTGGAGTCAAGGTGGGGAGTTTGGAGTCGAATTCCTCGGCCTTTCGGAGATCGATCAGCGCCGCCTGCACCGGTTGCTGCAAGTCGCTACCACACGCCCGATCTGCCCGAGCTGACCGATTTTCTGATTCCGCGTGGTACAATGGCGGCTATGACCTGTCCCCTCTGCCGCCTACCTAGCACCTGGGAAGGCAACCCCTGGCGCCCCTTCTGTTCTGTACGATGCCAAGTGACTGACCTCGGCACCTGGGCGGCGGAACGTTATCGCATACCAGGTCCCACCCTCACGATGGACACCTCGCGATCCGACTCGGTGGAGAGAGACGACGACACCGAGGAACAGCACCACAATTAAGCTAAACAATCCCAGGATGGGCGCTCCATCTTCCCGCAGGCGCGACCGGCAATCCCCCCCCCACAGTTCCATTGGCGGCACGATGCAACGACTGCGCGAGACACTGGTTCACGCCGGTCTCCTACGTTTCAGGTTGGCAAGCTCACGGCATCTTGCTATGGTCATGGTCAGATTGGGCCCTTTTACAAGGAGTACCAGCCATGTTGCCAACCAACGGCTATGCCGCGATGACCGCCAAGGCTGCCCTACAACCTTTCGTATTTGAGCGACGAGACGTGGGTCCCCATGACGTACGTATCGTAATTACACATTGCGGTGTCTGCCATTCAGATATTCATCAAGCCCGTGACGAATGGGGCAACTCGATTTTCCCCATGGTGCCGGGACACGAAATTGTCGGTACGATCACCCAGATAGGGAACTCGGTTACAGGGTTTCATGTGGGCGAGACGGCCGGCGTCGGATGCTTTGTGGATTCCTGCCGAACCTGCCCCGCCTGTCGTGAGGGATTGGAGCAATACTGCGAAGCAGGCATGCTCCTCACGTACAGCGGCAGAGGCAAAGACGGCTTGCCAACGCAAGGCGGGTACTCCTCGCAGATTGTCGTGGATGAGCATTACGTGCTGCGGATTCCCTCGGCCCTGTCGCCGGCCGGGGCAGCCCCACTCTTGTGCGCGGGAATTACGACATACTCCCCGCTTCGTCACTGGGGCGTCGGCAAGTATCACAAGCTTGCGGTGGTGGGATTGGGTGGACTGGGCCATATGGCGGTGAAGATCGGCAAGGCGCTTGGAACCGAAGTGACCGTCTTGAGCACCTCTGAAGGGAAACGAAAAGATGCCGAGCGGTTAGGCGCCTTCGATTTCGCCCTCACCTCACAGCCCGAGACGTTTACTCGACTCCAGCGGCGTTTCGACTTTATCCTTGATACCGTTTCCGCGCCGCACAACTACAACGACTATGTGAACCTGCTCAAAACCGACGGGACCATGATTCTTGTGGGGGCTCCGGAGAAGCCGACGCTGGTGGAGCCTTTCCCACTGATTCTGCATCGCCGCCGCATCGCCGGGTCGGTGATCGGGGGCATCCGCGAAACTCAAGAGATGCTCGACTTTTGCGCCACACACAACATCGAATCCGATATTGAAGTGATTCCGATCCAACAAGTGAACGAAGCCTACGAGCGGGTCCTCAAGGGCGACGTACGGTTCCGATTCGTGATCGATCTGGTGTCGCTGAAATAGATGTCGGGGCGGTCAAAGGAAAGTGGCTGGGGGACTAGGAATCGAACCTAGGTAGCCGGCTCCAAAGGCCGGCGTCCTACCGCTAGACGATCCCCCAGCGCGGTACGAAACCGAGACGGAGATCTGAAAGATGACGGCGTGGGAAAATAATTGGCTGGGGGACTAGGAATCGAACCTAGGTAGTCAGATCCAGAGACTGACGTCCTACCGCTAGACGATCCCCCAACCAGGCCCACAGTAATATACAGGTCGCGGTTTCGTCAAGCTGGCGGATGCTGAAAACCGCCCCCAGCTTCGTTCTCGCGTCGCTCAACTACTCACCGTACCGAAAAGCGTACGCCTCGGACTCTCGCTCGCTGCGGCCTCGCTGGTGACTGTTTTGAGCATCCTTCGGCGCCCTGCCTAGGAGCTTTGGGCCCGTTCAATCCCCTGGCGGAGCCGAAACAATGTCCGGTCGCGCCCCAACACCTCCATCACTTCGAAGAGACCAGGGCTGGCCGTGCGACCGGTCAGGGCCACGCGAACCGGCTGGGCCAGCTGGCCCATTTTCACTCCCTCCTCCTCAACCAGCTGCTTGAAGGCTTCTTCCCATTGCTGTTTTGAGAAGGTAGGGAGGGTTTCGAGGCGAGTGAGCAACTTGCCGAGGATCGGTGCGATGGCTGGCGTCAAACATGTCTTTGCCGCCTCGTCGTCAAACGTCACGGCCTGCCCAAAATACGGCCTCACCCAACTGACCATCTCCACGAGCGTCTTCGCCCGTTCTTTCACGAGGACGACAAGTTGCGCGAGCCAACTGGCCGGGACAGCCCGGACTTCGTCTGTTAATCCTACGGCATCTAACAGGGGCACAAGCGCCTGAGCGATCTGGGCCGGCGGACTGATCTTGATATGTTCCGCGTTCACCCAGAGAAGTTTCTCGGGGTTAAATACGGCTGCGGACGTTTGAACATTCTTCCAAGAAAATTTCTCGATCAGTTCCTGGCGGGTGAAGATTTCCTGGTCTCGGTGTGACCACCCAAGCCGAACGAGATAATTCACCATGGCATTCGGAAGATAGCCCATTTCTTTATACGCCATGACCGAGGTGGCTCCATGTCGCTTCGAAAGACGGGCCTTGTCCGCACCCAGAATCATCGGCAGATGCCCGAACTGAGGAACTGGAAACCCTAACGCTTGGAAAATCGGGACCTGCCGCGGCGTGTTGGTGAGATGATCGTCTCCGCGCACTACGTGGGTAATGTTCATCAGCGCATCATCAACCACCACTGAAAAATTGTACGTCGGGTAGCCGTTCGACCGGAGAATGATCAGATCGTCCTGCCCGTTATTATCGAACACGATCTTGCCCTTGATGAGATCATGGACCACCGTCTCTCCTTCTTGCAGAGCCTTGAAGCGCAAGGCTGCATCGCCGGCCTGATTGGTGTGTCCGCGATCACGGCAGCGGCCGTCGTATTTCGGCGATAGCCCCTTGACCTCGGCTTCCTTCCTTCGCGCCTCGAGTTCCTCCGCTTTGCAGACACACCAATAGGCCTGCCCCCTTTCAAGAAGTTGCATCGCATGGCTGCGATAGAGGTCCATGCGCTCGGTCTGACGGAAAGGGCCTTCGTCCCAATCGAGCCCCACCCACGTCAGCCCCTCAAGAATGGCCTGGATCGATTCATCGGTCGAGCGGCTCTGGTCCGTGTCTTCGATACGGAGGACAAACACCCCCTTCTGCTGGCGGGCAAAGAGCCAATTGAACAGCGCCGTGCGCACCCCACCGATGTGGAGAAATCCCGTTGGGCTGGGCGCGAATCTGACCCTGACTTGACTCATAGAATGACCAGGCGTCGTTGGAGAAACGGTCGCTATCTATAGCACGGGCTGAAAAGTGTTGTACAGAATCGGTAGCCCCGCACCCTTTCATCTGGCGCGGCCTTCTGGTAAGAGAGCAAGAGGGAGATGGTGATGGCGGAACTTACACAACCGGCAACGGTCCTCTCGATTACGGATCTCACGCCCCACGTTCGCCAACTGGTTGTTCTTCCGAAGATTCAAAGGTTCTTATTCCAACCAGGTCAGTGGGTTTCCCTGCAGTTGCCGATAGGCGCGAAGCCACCACTCAATCGCGCCTACTCAATGGCAGAACCTCCTTCTCCTGCCGGACAGCTCACTCTGGTTTTTGATCGAGTCCCTAATGGAATCGGTTCGAGCTATCTCTACGGGCTCAAGCCCGGTGATGAGCTGCTGCTGTCTGGTCCCTATGGGAAATTCGTGTTACCCCGCTCACTCGATCGAGATTTGCTATTCATCAGTCGCTATACCGGTTTGGTTCCAATTCGTTGTATGTTGAAACAGCTGGCGGCATCGGGCGTACTGCCACAATCCATCCTGATTGCGGTCGGTCCGGCTGAGAATGAATGGCTCTACCACGATGAGCTGCTCGCCTTAGCCGCCCACCACCCGTCGTTCAGATATATGCCAGTGGCCGTGAAGGGGACGGACCAGGACGTCGTCGGGGATACCGTGAAACGGCTTCGACCGCTTCTTACCGGCAGGCCAAAAGTAACTCCACTGCTTTGCGGTGTCAAAGGATTTGTGCGACCACTGCGGGCTTATCTCATGGAGATTGGATACGATCGAAAAGAAGTCAAAGCTGAAACGTACAATTAATGCCCTTCTCTAACCAGGTTCTTGTTGACCGCCGGAATTTCGACAACAATGTCTGTCGTCCCGTTTGGCACACACTGGCAACCGAGCCGTGATTGTAACGTGGTGATCGGCGCTTCCTCCAACTGATCGAATTCATCGTCCGTGCCTTCGTTACAGCTCTCAAGCCCCTGCTTCACGATGACATGGCAGGTCGAACAGGCACAGACACCCCCGCACACATGCTCCAGCGCGACCCCATTGCCCATTGCCACGTCCAGCAAACTTCCAGGGAGCCCCGTCGGGCCGTAGGGAATCTTGGCTGGATCGACCTCAATCTTCGTCACCACGCCGTCAGGGGCGATAAATGTGACGGTATAGGCTCGCTGCGGAAGCGCGTAGTCAGCTTTTTCAATATAGGGATTAGTCCCGCCCATAGGCCCGTTCCTTTCTCAGCCTGATTCAGCCTTATTTGACGCTGTTGACAGTTCCGAAACCTGCGTGCTATTCTTAATCCGACCTAATTGATCGGAGACCATTATAGTCTCCGACCCTGGAGATCGGCAATAGCAATGTTGAAGATTTCGAAAAAAGCAGATTATGCCCTCATGGCTCTTCAGCACATCGCTGCTGTCCAGTTCGGCGACGTGACGCCCGGGCGCGTCGTGAACACCAAGGAGATCGCGGAGGAATATAACATCCCCCTTGAGTTGCTGGCGAAGGTGCTCCAGACCCTGGCCAAGCATGCCCTGATCGAGAGTCACAATGGTCCCAAGGGCGGGTATGCGCTGGCCCGCCGCGCGCACCAGATTACGATCGCGCAAATTCTCGAAAGCATCGAGGGACCCTTGGGTATCACCGATTGTTCGCACGAGAAGGATGGAGAGTTCTGCATGCAGCGGGAAAATTGCCATATCCGCACACCGCTCTTGAAAGTCCAGGACAGCATCGCCCAATTGCTCAATAACATGACCCTGCAAGACATGATGGGTGGCACACCCCTCATTATGATTCAGTCTCCCACGGCACAAGGAGTCGAACGATGAAACTTCCCATATTCTTAGACAACCATTCCACCACACCGATGGATCCACGCGTCCTGGAAACCATGCTTCCTTACTTCGTCGAGAAATTCGGGAACGCAGCTAGCCGCAACCACGCCTTCGGGTGGGCCGCGGAAGAAGCTGTCGAAAACGCCAGGAAGCAGATCGCGAAGCTGATCAAGGCCGATCCGAAAGAGATCGTCTTCACGAGCGGCGCCACCGAATCGGACAATCTCGCGATCAAGGGCGTGGTTGAAATGTATAAGGAGAAGGGCGACCATATTATTACGTCGTCCACCGAACACCGCGCTGTGCTCGACACCGTCAAAGTGTTGGAGGGCAAGGGCAAAGCGACAGCCACCTATCTCCCCGTCGATAAATTCGGGATGGTCAGTCCCGAGGATGTGCGGAAGGCGATTACAGAGAAGACGATCCTCATCTCCATCATGTTGGCAAACAATGAAATCGGCACGATCAACCCCGTCAAAGAGATCGGCAAAATCGCCAAGGAAAAGGGCATCCTCTTTCACTGCGATGCGACGCAGGGCGTCGGCAAGATCCCGGTCGATGTGCAGGACATGGGGATCGATCTCATGTCCTTCTCGGCCCACAAGATGTATGGACCCAAAGGGGTCGGGGCGCTCTACGTGAGAAAGAAGAACCCGCGGGTTCGCATCACGGCGCAAATGGACGGCGGCGGGCACGAACGCGGCATGCGTTCCGGGACGCTTCCGGTGCCCTTAATCGTGGGATTCGGGAAGGCCTGCGAACTTTGCGAGCAGGAGATGGCCAAGGACACCACGCGGTTGGTTGCGATGCGCGATCGGCTAGAGGCCAGTATTATGAAGAATCTTGAGGAAAGCTATCTGAACGGCCATCCCGCCAACCGGCTCCCCGGCAATCTCAATATCTCCTTTGCCTACGTGGAAGGCGAGTCGTTACTGATGGGCATGAAGGATATCGCCCTCTCGTCCGGTTCGGCCTGTACCTCAGCCACATTGGAGCCCTCGTACGTGCTCCGCGCGTTGGGGGTCGGGACGGACCTGGCGCACTCCTCGATTCGCTTCGGTCTGGGCCGTTTCAATACGGACGATGAGATCGACTATACGATCACGAAGGTGATTGAGATCGTCACCAAGTTGCGCGAAATGTCCCCGCTATACGAGATGGCAAAAGAAGGCGTCGATTTGAAATCAGTGCAATGGGCTGCCCACTAGCGGTAACTGAACATGTACGATTGTTAATTATAAATTTGGGAGGGAACCATGGCCTACAGTGACAAAGTCGTCGATCATTTCACGAATCCCCGTAACATGGGGAGCTTCAAGAAGGACGAGGAAGGCGTCGGCACCGGCATGGTCGGAGCTCCGGAGTGCGGCGACGTGATGAAGCTCCAGATCAAGGTGCAGAACGATACGATCGTGGACGCGAAGTTCAAGACCTTCGGCTGCGGGTCCGCGATCGCCAGCTCGAGCCTCGCTACCGAGTGGTTGAAGGGTAAGACGGTCGAAGAAGCCCAGAAGATCAAGAACACCGACATCGTGCAGGAGCTGAACCTGCCGCCCGTGAAGATCCATTGTTCCGTGTTGGCCGAAGATGCGATCAAGGCTGCCCTCGCGGACTACCAGAAGAAAGCCGACGGAGCACAGACTGACGCGAAGTAACGTAAACAAGGGGAGCGCGCCATGGACACGACGAACGCAGATACCCACGCTACGGTGATCACGCTCAGCGAGGCGGCACTGAAGGAAGTGAAACGCCTCATTAACGTGCAGGGGCTCACTGAAGGCGGGCTCCGCCTCGGCGTGAAGGGCGGAGGCTGCTCAGGCCTCAGCTATACGATCAACTTCGACGAAAAGATCGGCCAGCATGACCAAGTCCATGACTTTGACGGCGTGAAAGTCATTGTCGATGCCAAGAGCGCCATTTATCTTCAAGGCACGCAGTTGGACTTCCAGAAAGACTTGATGGGCGGAAACTTTAAATTCGTAAATCCGAACGCCGACAAGACCTGTGGCTGCGGAGAGTCATTTTCGGCCTAACGAGTGTCAGTAGAGCGCAGCAATTGTCCGACGGGCATGGCAGGTCGCCATGCCCGTGTTGTCAAGGAGACCCGCATGGACCATCACACCCATAGCACCGCCGGCTCACGTGAGCTGCAGATGGCTCGCAGTATGTGCTGGCACTGCCAGTCTGAAGTGGCAGGTGAATATTTCTGTGATCGTTGCGTCAAGGTCCAGCCGGTTTCGAAAGAGCTCGATTACTTCACCTGCCTGGGCTTCCCCCGCCGCCTTACACTCGACCAGCACCAGCTGGAAGCCAAATTCTACGAACTGAGCCGGGCATTCCATCCCGATTTCTATCAGAACAAGAGCGCCGCCGAGCAGACCATCAGCCTCGGCAATTCCGCCATGCTGAATACCGCGTATCGGACGCTCCGTGATCCGATCGAGCGGGCTGAGTATCTCCTCGATCTGGAAGCCGGATCGGTGAAAGAGATTCGGAATTCTCCTCCCGCAGACCTCTTTGAGGAAATTCTTGAGCTGCAAGATACATTGAATGAGTACCGCGCCACCGGCCGCGCGTCGGAAACCGAGTCGCCGCTCCGCGCGAAACTCCGATCGGAACGGAACACGCTCGAACAACGGCAGCGGGACATGGAAGCCACCCTGCAGCAGCTCTTTGTTCAGTGGGACAAACTTCAAGATCGCGGGGAAGCGACCGACCAGGCGAGGGCTGAGCGCGACCGTATTCTGAAGCAGATGCGAGAACATCTCTCCAACCGTACCTACGTCAAGAACATCGTGAGCGACCTCGCCTCAACTATCGGATAAGCACCGCCATGGCACGTATTATCGGCATTGATCTCGGCACAACGAATTCGCTCGTGGCCTATATGGCGGACGGACGTCCGCGCGTGATACCGGGTCGGAACGAGCGTACGATAGTTCCCTCGGTCGTGGCGCTGACCGACAACGGCCTCATCGTCGGCGATTCGGCGAAGGAACACTTGACGCGCAGCCCCGAACGGACCGTCTATTCCGTGAAGCGATTCATGGGAAAGGGCCTTGAGGACGTACAGGGCGAGCTGGCCTACTTCCCCTACCACTTAACGGAACAGGGCGGAGTGATCCGCATCAAGCTCGGCGAGAAATCCTATTCGCCGCCGCAGATCTCGGCCATGATCTTGAAGGAACTGAAGCAAAGGGCCGAGGCGTATCTTGGGGAGAGTATTACCAAGGCCGTCATTACCGTCCCCGCCTATTTCAACGATAGCCAGCGGCAAGCGACGAAGGATGCGGGCATGATTGCAGGGCTCGACGTCTTACGGATCATCAATGAACCGACCGCTGCCTCCCTGGCCTATGGGCTCCAGCAGAAGACGCAGGGCACGATCGCTGTCTATGACCTTGGCGGGGGAACCTTCGATATTTCCATCCTCAAACTCAAGAACGGTATTTTCGAAGTCCTCGCGGTTAACGGTGACACGCATCTCGGAGGCGATGACTTCGACCGCCAGATTGCGGACCTCTTTGTCAGGGAGATCCGTGAGCAACATGGTCTGGCTATGAACACCTATCCCGACCATATGCAGGCGGTCCGGCTGGAGGCTGAACGGACAAAGATCAGACTCTCTGATGAGCTGAAGGCCACGGCCATCCTCGACCTGCCGGAGGGCAAAGGCCGGTATTCGAGAGATTTTACCCGGGATCAAGTGGAATTCCTCAGCATGGAATTGGTGGAACGCTCGCTTGAGCCCTGCCGTCTCGCCTTGAAAGACGCCGGCCTCACTCCGAACGACATTGATGAGGTGGTCCTCGTCGGTGGCTCGACTCGTATGCCGCTCGTTCGGCAGCGTGTTCAGGCTTTCTTCGGCAAGGAACCCCACTGTGAACTCGACCCTGACGAAGTCGTCGCGCTTGGCGCGGCCGTCCAGGCCGACATTCTCAGCGGCGGAACGACCGATCTATTACTGCTCGACGTGACGCCCCTCTCCCTTGGCATCGAAACCATGGGCGGCGTGATGAGCAGCTTGATTCGGCGCAACACGACTATCCCGGCCAGCGCCAAGGAAATGTTTACTACTTATGTCGATGGCCAAACCGGCGTGGATATCCATATCCTCCAAGGTGAACGCGAACTGGTGAGGGACAACCGCAGTCTGGCCCGCTTTCGGTTGAAAGTCCCCCCGCTTCCGGCCGGAGTCCCGCGCATCGAAGTCACGTTCTTAATCGATGCGAACGGAATCCTGAATGTCTCGGCGCGAGATGTTCGCACCGGCGAAACCCAATCACTCGCCGTGAAACCGTCGTTCGGTTTGAGCGACGACGAGGTCGAACGGATGATTGGTGAGTCGTTCAAGTTCGCGGCCGACGACTTGAAAGCGCGGCAGCTCATTGAAGCCAGAACCGAGGCTGAAGTCATCCTCATGGCCACGGAGAAGGCGCTCAAGCAAGGCGGCCATCTGGTGGGAGAGGAAGACCTGTCCTCGATCAGATCCTCGATGGCCGCAGTCGAGGCGACCAAATCCGGAGAAGATCACAAGGCCATACGAGCCAAGATGGCTGATCTTGAAACGGCCACGCATCATCTTGCCGAAGTCTTGATGGACACATCGTTGAAAGAAGCCTTGGAGAACAAGAAGCTCTCCGAAATAACGTGAAGCGTTCCTCGTGCAGCGTATTTCGCAAGCGCTGCACGAAGGACGAGCGACAAGATACGAGGAGTTACTGATGGATTTGAAGTGGCAGGATACCGAAGATATTGCGATCCGTTTGGTTGAACAACATCCGGAATCGGACCCGCTGACAGTTCGATTCACCGACATGCACGCTTGGATCGTGGCGCTCCCCGACTTTAAGGACGATCCCAAGAAATCGAACGAGAAAATCCTGGAAGCGATTCAGATGGCCTGGCACGAGGAATATCAGGACTCAAAGTCTTGATTCGTTGAACCTCCTACCTCGACGAGATAGTGAATTGCTGGCGCGCCATAATAACGCTTGCGCCGCCTGCGAGCAGCCTACAACCCATAAATCATTGTAATGCCAGTGCTATTTAGCGTGAGCCGATGTGACGGGCGAGGGGGTGCCTCTTTGTAGCGGCAGGTCTCCCCCTCCCTTTGGGGCATTGTGGAACATCAGAGGATTCGGCGATAAATGGGGCTGGCCTGATGATCGAGTTGGAGTCTCTCCGATGTCCAAGGTCTTGAACCTGAGCGCACACACGAGTGATGAGGAATTGCAGCACATAACGAACTTACTGCTCTTTCACCTCGTTGAGCAATGTGGCGGACAGATTCAATTTAACCTGGAGGATGCCCAGCGGGTTCGCGAAAGCCTGACCACCAAGATGGTGCAGATGCAGGTCGGCGACGAAGTGCGATTGCGTATCATCGATCGCTTGCCAGAACTTTCTTAACCTTCCAATTGACCTCGGTTATCGTTAGGCCTAGCCACAGGCGCGTGCTCCTAGCAGGATGCTGAAAAAGTCCGCCAGCGGCGTTCTCGCTTCGCTCAGAAGCTCAACGTACCGAAGCGTACGCCTTCGCCTCTTCGCTCGCTGCGGCCTTGCTGGGCGGCATTTTTGAGCATCCTGCGCGGTGTTCTCCTGTTGCCCTAGATGTGCGGGCCATTGAATGTCCACCGTGCCACAATAGTTTATCCGCAGCCTGCTGGACCGCCCGTAGACTTAAACGCATGGATGTCAAGCAGCCAGAGGCTGACCGACTTCGTGCCTCTCAGAACGACCCATTCAGACTCTACCAGGGGGAGTCGAAAATTCTCGAAGACTTTTGGTCAGTTTCCGATTTCCCTCCTGGCGAAACCTCGGTGGCAGTAAGACGATCGATTTTTTTGCAGGTTGCAGATCAAGAGGCATTTGACTATTCTTCGATGGGCGGCACAAAACGCTGGGCACCTCAAAGAATAATCTCGTGCTGAAGGGCTGATTGAACAATTCCAACCATGCTGCACATTTCATCACAGGTCATCATCCTCGATTCTGAGATCGACATCCATGCGATGCGCTCGCAGGGTGCTGGCGGTCAGAATGTGAACAAGGTCTCGTCTGCGATTCATTTGCAGTTTGATATTGCTGCCTCGTCGTTGCCCCCGTTCTACAAGGAAGAGCTTCTGAAATTGAAAGATCATCGCATCTCGCAAGAGGGGGTGATCACCATCAAGGCCCAACAGTATCGGAGTCAGGAGCAGAATCGAGAGGATGCTCTCACTCGGTTGCAAGAGATCATTCAGAGCGTGGCCATCCCACGCAAGAAGCGCAGAGCCACGAAGCCGACGAAGGGCTCGAAGCAACGGCGGTTGGAGAGTAAGACGAAGCGAGGGAAATTAAAAACCCTCAGGCGAACGCTGGAGTAGTGCTAGAAGTGCACATCTTTTGATTTGATGATTTTGAGCGAGCGGCGTTCCGACCATTCATCAGATCGACAGATCAACAGATTCCCGAATTGTTTTACGAAATACCCTTCACGTTAGTCCGCTGACGCGAGTGAGCCAAGAATATGGTACCCGCCATCGACATAGATCACTTCTCCGGTAATCCCGCGGCCTAGTGGACTGACTAGGAACAATGCCGTGTCACCGACTTCGCCCTGCTCCGTTGCGCGGCGCAGCGGCGCGAACTCTCGGTGGTGTTCCACCATCTTGCTGATACCGGAGACACCGCGGGCCGCGAGAGTCTTGATCGGACCGGCAGAGATGGCATTCACCCGGATGTTCTTGGGGCCTAGGTCGTGGGCCAGATAGCGGACGGTGGATTCGAGTGCGGCCTTGGCGACCCCCATGACGTTGTAATGGGGTACGACCCGTTCCGCTCCGAGGTAGGTGAGGGTGACGACGGAGCCGCCGTCTGTCATCAACGGCAGGGCGGCTCTGGTGACGGCGACGAGCGAATAGGCGCTCACGTCAAGTGCCGTGGCAAATCCTTGTCGCGTGGTATTCACGAACTGCCCCATGAGCTCTTCCCTTGGCGCGAACGCGATGGAGTGGATAAGAAAGTCGATCTTCTCGGTTTCTTTCCCCACGCGCTGCATCAATGTTGCGATTTGCACATCGTCTCCCACGTCACAGGGAAAGGCTTTCGCGCCTGGCATGGTGGCGACCAGTTCTTCGACGTTCTCCCGTAGCCGTTCGTTTTGGTAATTGAACAGCAGACGGGCACCTTGATTTGCTGTCGATTGGGCGATGGCCCAGGCGATGCTGTGCTTGTTGGCGACACCGATGATCAGTCCTGTCTTGCCTGTCAGTAGGTTCATCGTCTCGATCTCCCTAATAATGTTCCTAGCGGCTCAAGGGCCTTGAAGATAGCATGATTGAGGCGCGTCTGTGAATTGGCCCTATGGTGTTTGGAGACTTAATCTAGCCCAGGTCTTTGAGTGTTCGAAACGCCGTCAGCATCGTTCGGTATGAATAATGGGCATTCCGGCCGCTGGGATTAGGCAGGACAAACAGAGGCCGGTCGGCCAAGGTCTTGCCTTGTAATCCGAGACTGATGCGTCCGGTCTGGGGGTCCGGAAATAGCGTGCGATAGATCGTGACCCCGAGCAGGGCGACCCCTTGAGGGTGATAGCGTGTCACTGTGGCCATGAGTCTTTTCCGGCCAGCTGTATATTCTTGCGGCTTGAGCACATCGATTCCTGCACTGGGTCGTTGGATGATGTTTGTCAGGCCGAGTCCCCAATCCGGTAGGCGCCAATCGTCTCGGTACGTCAGTGGCTCGGATACGAGTTTCGAATCGAATAAGAGTTTCCAGAAACGGTTAGAGTGCCCGGCGAAGTGATGTCCGGTGGCTACTGAGCGAAGGCCTGGATTGATGCCGACGAAGAGGATCCGAACCCCTGGCCTGACGTGATCGGTGAGCTGTTTGCGAGACAGAGCCTCTTGTGACTGCCGCATAACGAGACTCCTCATCTATTCTGCCACATGGTTCGCCTGATTTTTCATGGGGCTGCTATTGCCTCTCACGGGGGAACATCACTTGATGTGTGCTGCCTCAATCTCGATCAGGCTGTCCATCCTGGCATTGAGGCGGTTTGGCAAGCCTTCAGCCATTCTGCCACAGAAAAGCGAAGGTCCAGCCCTTCAGATGAAGACAAGTGAACATACATAATCTATTGATAAACATAACAAGGCATAGGTCTCAATGGCGAGGCACTAAGCTTGCTCCAGACTCCCTCAAAGTGCCGATGAGCGGCACAATTTTCAAACACTAACAAGGAGTGACATACTATGAAGCGTATCTTGATGGCAATCATGGCGGTGGCGGTGGCAGTAACGTTCAGCGCTCCGGCCTTCGCCGGTGAGGAGAAGGCGGAGAAGAAGGACGAGAAGAAGGGTGGCCACGTCCTCGTGTACGGTGAAGAGAAGAAGGACGAGAAGAAAAAGGACGGCAAGTTCACCGATACGTTCGGCGAAACCAAGGACGAGAAGAAGAAAGACGAGAAGGGCAAGTAATCCCTTTTCTTTGGCGAGGCTAGTTGGTTTGAGGGGTCTCCCGCCTAAAGCGGGAGACCCCTCAGGCGTTCTTCCTACCTGGTGCTGCCACGAAGATAGACCGCTTGTAATCCCACGATTGACTTCGCATCCCTGATCGCTCCAGTCTCAATCATTCTGAGCGCCTCCAGTAGAGGCATCTCAAGCACTTCGAGGACCTCATCACGATCGAGCTGTTGACGACCCTTGGTCAATCCGGTCGCCTTATAGATGTGAATGACTTCGTCGGTGAACCCCGGCGCGGTAAAGATGCTGGAGAGGAGCTCAAGCCTGCCGGCTCTGTATCCGATTTCCTCTTCCAGCTCACGTTCGGCGCAGGCTGTGGGGTCTTCACCAGGATGAAGTTTCCCCGCAGGGATTTCGTAGATGAACCCTCCTGCCGCATGACGGAACTGCCTGATCAAGATGACCGTGCCAGCGTCTTTCAGTGGCACCACCGCGGCCGCTCCGGGATGGCGCACGACTTCCAAGTCAACCGTGATGCCGTTGGGCAGCGTGACGGTGTCGACATTCAAATTCACGACGATGCCTGTATAAATATTCTTGGTCATATGACTTCGTAAGACGTCAGGGGTGTGGACGAAAGATACTCTTCTCGCCTTTCGCCTAACGCTTCACGCCTCACGATTTTTTGCGCTTATAAAACGGTGGCTTGACGATGTGTGCGCGGGCACTCTTGCTGCGGATTTCGATCTGGATCGAGGCGCCGGGCTCCGCATAACGCGGAGGCACATAGCCCAATCCGATCCCCTTCTGTAGAAGCGGCGAGAGATTGCCACTGGTGACGTTGCCGATGGGAAGGGAGGTCTCAGGGTCGAGGATTCTGAATCCATGGCGAGGTACGGCTTTCTCGACGAGTTCGAAGGCGACGAACCGGCGAGTGACTCCGGCCTGTTTCTGCGCCAGGAGCGCCTGGCTGCCGATGAACCTACCCTTCTGGAAACTGACGGTCCAGTCCGCATTGGCTTCGAGTGGCGTCGTGTCTTCATCCATGTCGTTGCCATAGAGCAGATAGCCCATTTCCAACCGGAGGAGATCCCTCGCGCCGAGTCCCGCCGGCTTGAGTCCCCAGGCCTGCCCCTTGTCGATGAGCAGGTTCCAGAGGCGGCCGACCTTGTCTGTGTCGATGTAAATCTCATACCCCAGTTCACCGGTATAGCCGGTCCGGGCCAGCAAGCAGGACAGGCCGCCGAGCGTGCCGTCACAGGTGTGATGGAGTTTGAGTCCTTCAAGTTCCGTCCCGCCAAGACTCATGAGCAACTCGCGAGATTTGGGACCTTGAACGGCCACCTGGGACAATTCGACGGATCGGTCTTCGAGACGAACCGTCTTGTCCTGGGCAAGCTGAGATTGTAGCCACGACAGGATTTTCTCGCGGTTCGAGGCATTCACGCACAAGAGGAACTTGTCCGAGGTGAGTCGATAGACGAAGACGTCGTCTAAGATGCCGCCCTTCTCATTACAGACCATGGAATACTGGGCTTGAGAAACGGCGAGTTTGCCGACATCGTTGGTGGTGACTCGCTGGAGGAATGAGAGAGCACCAGTTCCGGCGATTTGCACCCGCCCCATATGGCTCACATCGAAGAGCCCGACATGGGAACGGACGGTATGGTACTCGTCCACGACACCGCTATATTGAATGGGCATCTCCCATCCGGCGAAATCGACGAGTTTGGCCCCGCAGGCTTGATGGTGTGTGATTAGTGGCGTGCGCCTCATGACGTGGCTCACAGGCCAAGGAGTTCGACGTCAAAGATCAACGTTGCGTGTGGAGGAATCAAGCCGCCAGCCCCCTGTGCGCCATATCCGAGCTTAGAAGGAATGGTCAGCTTTCGCTTCCCTCCCACTTTCATGCCCTTGACGCCTTCGTCCCATCCCTTGATGACTCGTCCAGCGCCCAGAGGAAAAGAGAACGGCTGGCCTCGGTCCACGGAACTGTCGAATTTCTTCCCATTCTCCAGCCAGCCGGTGTAATGCACAGTGACGGTCTGTCCCGCCTCTGCCGTCGCACCGGTTCCGATCGTCAGATCGACATACTGCAATCCCGATGACGTCGTGACTTCATTCCCTTTGGCACCTGCTTCCCGAAACGGCATGATAGCTCCTTTTCTAATCGTCGGTCATTCAACCACGATGACTGACGGCAACAGAGTAAAGTAATTATTACGCCAGTAATTCCTGCCAACGGCTAAGCCGCCGATCCTGTTCGAGAGCTCATAAACGTGCTGCCCTCACTGATGTTTCTTGCGGGGGGTCGGGCTCGGAGAAAATGACCACACTCGCCGTGTAGCCGTGCAGAAAGTTGCGTCCTCCGACCGGCCCGATCTCGCCTTGGGCAAAGAATCCAGCCATCGGAATAGGGCCGATCCGCTCTTGCACGACCCCGCTATCGTGATGGGGCTGGCCGAAGAGTCCCTCTCCACGCCCGCAACAGCTGAACAGGAGGGCTCCGAGTGGGGGGCTCTGGTGTTTCGTTCGATCCGCAGCCAGGAGAAAGTGCAAGTCGTCACTCGCAGACTTCGCATCGCGAAGGTGGAACTGCACGGTCTGGCCTTCCTGAACGACATCTCCGATCGCGACGGCTCCGGCCTGTTGATCCGCTCCGATGAGGTTTCGAACAAGGAAGTCGCCCCGCTTGAAGTGACTTCCTTGCTCATCGATTACGATGCCCAGATGCAACGCGCGGTGGGCATCGCGGCGTTGGGCTCCCCCCAGGGATTCGAAGACGTCCTGGAGCCGTTTCAAGGCCGAGACGCCGCCCAGTTCATAGATCATGTTTTGCTCCGCTCTCGTCACGACGAACCGTTCGCCGATCGGACGGCAGCCTTGCGAGATCACGGTTCGCACGGCGATTGGTCCGGTGAGTTGCACTCCCACCACGCCTCCGTTGAAACCCTGATCATTGAGGAGCAGTCGATTCTCTCCAGAGTCCTGGCCTCCGCCGGCCAGGCCTCCGCCAACTTTGCCGTGAGGGTACCGATCGGTCATAAGGGACAGGACTTCCTGCATCGGTGTCGAAAAGGGATCAGCGAGGAGGAGAAAGGTCGAGTCCTCCAGTCCCGGCTCCGGCCACCCGGGCATGCGGATTTGGTCCTGCAGTTGAGATACGGAGATTTGGAGCGGAGTCAGTTTGACAGCAGGAAGGCACGCGACCCAGACGGTCAGGGCTGCAGCGGTTTCAATTTCTTCGGAGCCGGCAATGACCCCTTCCCCGGAACAACCCAGACAGACCTTCGCCCGCAGTTCCCTCTGCAGCATGGCTGAGATCATGGAGGCTTTGGCCGCATGGTGGGCGGAAAAGAAGACAAAGGCCAGATCGATGGGGGCCGTGCCGACTTGCCCCAGGATGGCATCCGCGAGATCGCGGGTGGCGGCCTCCGTATCGGTTTTGCGCGAGAGTGCGGTCGCGAATTGAAGCGTGGCGGGGGTGGCGGTGCCTGTGGAGTGAGTCATCATGGTATGAACGTGTCGTCTGCCGGTCTCCGATACGTTAGACCCCTGGGTCCATTCGTTCCGGGCGATCCTTGGCCAGCTTGTTATAGTAGCGCCACATGTAGGAATGGTAGTCGTCGAGTTGGGCCAGAAGATAGTGCAGTTCTGCGGGATCTTGTGTCTCCAAGGCATGAACCATTCGGGCTTCTAAGAACTCGGCGAACGCATTGGTTTTCCCCAGCACGGTTATGAGACTTAAGCTCCCACCGAGTTGGTACTCGTTCACGGTAATCCTCCAGACGCAAGAGAGTCGCCAGAGGATAGCGAGGCAAGAGAGAGAAATGCAAGTGAGGGAAGGCTCTGCCTCACGGGGGCTGATTCTCCGCCGTTACTTGGCGCGGTGATCGAGGATGGTACGGAGTCTGGCGAGGGAGATCGCCTCGACGCGATGGCTATCGCGGCCCACCACCGACGTCGCCATGGTCAGCGCGTTGAGAATGGCTTCTTCCGTGGCTTCGACCGTCGCCGTGATCAAGGGGTTCAGGTGCGTGTCGGCGAGGTGCGTCTGCTGAAACGTTGGCTCTTTGGGATAATGGGGGATGATGTTCGCCGTGGAGAAGGCCAGCATGAAGTCGCCGCTGCCGTGGCGCGCGGTGGAGCCTGTGCGCGCCAGTCCCAGCGCGGCACGCTTCGCCAGCCGCGTGAGCTGGCGGCCATCGAGCGGAGCATCGGTGGCGATGAGGACGATGATGGAGCCCTCACTTTGTTCAGGTGAAAGAGCCTGTGCAAGGGGAGGAACAGTCTCATAGAGCCGACCGACCGGCACTCCGCCTATGACGAGCTCATGCCGTCGCCCATGGTTCGCATTCACGAGCACGCCGATCGTATACCCGCCTTCACTGTCTGGTATTCGCCGTGACGAGGTCCCGATGCCGCCCTTGAATCCATAGGAGATCATCCCTGCTCCGGCGCCGACGGATCCTTCCTGCACGACTCCGGAGGAGGCGCCGTTGAGCGCGCTCACCACATCCGCTTCCGAGACATGCCGCCCTTGAATGTCGTTGAGCCGCCCATCGTCGCATTCGGCGACTACGGGGGTCAGGGTATCGTCGGTAATGCCAATCTCCGGATAGCGGGCGATCATCCAGTCCATGATCCCGTTAGCCACTCGCGGCACGTTGAGCGTATTTGTGAGGGCAATCGGATATTCGAGGAAGCCCGATTCGCTGATCCAGGCGAGTCCGGTCATCTCGCCGGTCCCATTGAGGACGAACGATCCGGCCGGCACTTTCTTGTGCCACACGTCGTCGCGAGGGACCACGACCGTCACGCCGGTTCGTATCGGGCCAAGACCTGGCTTGAGGGGTCCGTCGCCAGAGATGAGGGTGGTCTGGCCCACGGTGACGCCCGCCACGTCGGTGATCGCGTTGAGCGGTCCCGTTGTATAGGAGCCGACGACGATGCCCAGAGCACGAGCTCGTAATCGGGCTTCTTCCGGGTCGCCGGCTTGGGCAGACAGCCACGGGGTTGCGCAGATCCCGATAGCCAGGATTAGTAGCGGGATTGTCTGGCTGGCAGTGCCGTTAGACCTCATGGCTCGATCCGACATGGGGAACGGTGACCTCTATCTGGGGATGTTCTGCCTGAATGGCAGCGGCCAGCGAGAGCGCCTGTTTTTCTTCACCATGGACGATAAAAATTTTACTCGGGCCTGGCTTGATTGCGCGCACGTAGGCCAAGAGATCCTGGCGATCCGCATGGGCCGAGAACCCGTTGAACTTGACGATCTGCGCCCGGCGCGGAGTGGGTACGCCGAAAATCGGGACGACATCCCACCCTTCGACGAGCTTACGTCCGAGGGTATGCTCGGCTTGAAAGCCTACGAAGACGATCACGTTCGCTGGGTCTTGAATCGCGTGCTTGAGATGGTGCACGACGCGGCCGCCTTCGCACATGCCGGAGGCGGAGATGATGACGCAGGGACCTTTCATGCTGTTCAGGCGCTTGCTGTCTTCCGGCGAAGTGACAAAATGGATATAGCGTGAGGCGAAGAGGTCACCAGAGGAGGTGAAGGTTCTAATGGTTTCTTCGTCGTAGCATTCCGGGTGGCGACGAAAGACTTCCGTGGTCCGTGAGGCCAGCGGGGAATCGATATAGATCGGGATGGGATCGAGGCGGCCCTCGCCCACGAGTTCTTTGATCCGCATGACGAGTTCCTGGGTGCGCCCGACGGCGAATGCGGGGACGATAATCTTGCTCTTGTAGGTTTTGCCATGGGTGAGGAGGTCCAGTGCCTTCTGTTTCATGATCTCCCGATCGGCTTCGTGTAACCGATCGCCGTAGGTCGACTCAAGAATCAGCACGTCGCATGGCGGAGGCAGTTCAGGATCGCGAAGAATCGGCATATTGGAGCGGCCAAGATCTCCGCTGAAGAGCACGGTGGTCGTATTGCCACGCGCGGTATATTTCATCCGAATGGCTGCCGATCCCAAGATATGGCCGGCGTCGTGAAAGGACGCGGTCACGCGTGGGGAGATCTTGAGCAGGTCTCCATATCGTGCTCCCTCGAATCGGCGGACAAGCTTACGGACATCGTTGGTATTGTAGAGTGGTTGGACACAGGTCTTTCCCCTCCGCTGTTCCTTCTTGTTGACGTAGCCGCAGTCACTCGCTTGCACACGAGCCGAATCTTCCAGCATGAGTGCTGTCAAATCGGCGGTGGCTCTGGTGAGGTGCACCTTTCCTGAGAATCCATGCTTCGCAAGCATCGGTAAGGCGCCGGAATGGTCGATATGGGCATGGGACAGCAAGACCGCATTGAGTGACTGGGGGTCGAAGCCCAAATCTCTGTTCTGCCGATGGGCTTCGTCTCGGCGCCCTTGAAAGAGCCCGCAATCCAACAACAGGCGGCAACCGGGCATGTCAACCACGTGACGACTTCCGGTGACGGATCGTGCCGCGCCGTGGAAGGAGAGTTTCATGATGAGGGCACTCCATTGTGGCGTCCGATCAGGCCCCAGGCTTCCTGGGCCGTCTCGGCATAGTGAAACAACTGTAGATCATGTTGGGTAATGAGTCCGTTCTCGACGAGCAATTGCCAGTTGATCAGGCGTTCCCAAAAGTCCCGTCCAACCAGCACGACCATCATGTTTTTGGTCTTGCCTGTCTGGAGAAGCGTCAGCGTCTCGAATAGCTCATCGAGAGTGCCGAATCCTCCGGGAAAGGCGACGAGCGCCTTGGCACGGATTAAGAAGTGCATTTTCCTGATGGCGAAATAGCGAAACTGAAAACTGAGTTTCGGTGTGATGTAGGGGTTCGGGTCTTGTTCGTGCGGTAAGGTGATATTCAGCCCGATCGATTTCGCTCCAACGTCTGCGGCTCCACGGTTTGCTGCTTCCATGATGCCGGGCCCTCCGCCGGTGACTATCACGTAATCGCAACGACCGTTGATCTGGCAGGTCGAGGAAACCAGGCGGCTGAACTCACGCGCCACGTCATAGTACTTCGAGAGAGCAAGTTGTCGTCGTGCGATCGCCACCTTTTGCTGGTGCGTTGAATCGTGCGGGGCTCGGGCAGCTTCCTCCTCCGCCATGTGGAGCGCATGCTTCGCGGCAGCGGGCTCCGGCAGCCTAGCGCTGCCGAAAACGACGATGGTCGACTGGATCCCCTCTTCATGCTGGATCAACTCGGGCTTGAGCAGTTCGAGGCCGATGCGGATGGGGCGGAGTTCATCCCGCTGGAGAAACTCCGTGTCGCGATCGGCCGGAATGTAGGAGGAGGATTCTGCGGCTGGCTTGATGGAATCTGGATCAGATGGAGGCATCATGAGGGCGATTATAGCTGGCTTAAAGATGTCCGGCAATTCCGGATGGGAACGTCGCCCTAGAAGGGCCAGAACCAAACGACTGGCTCATCGGTGGTTCGTCGTGAAAATCCATAGGCGCGCACGGTCCACTGGGGATCGAACACCACCTGGAATTGCTCAGGTGTGATCCCGGTTTTGTTCAGGGTCATCGTGGGGGCATAGGGCAGGACCAGCCGTGCCAGAGCGCCGAAGTCTAGGGCCGCAGATTTGGTATCGCTCCAATTATAGAGCGCCACGACCCCGAATTCAGATTCGATGACCTCATCAGGGGCTCCGATGTGATCGGCCAGCTCGAGTATTGTGGTCTGTCCGACACGAATAAAATTGACCTGTTCCGTGGTCACGACGTCGTTGAAGACCACTCGGCGGACGGTACATCCGGTCCAGAGGAGCGTCAATCCAAGTGCACCGATGGTGCAAACGCTGAAAATGAAACGGGTCGCCACGCTAGTCACCAAAGGGCCACAGTCGGAATTGTGTGCGGCCGGTGCGTTTACCGTAGACCACTTCTTCAGCGATCCCGTTGCTGTTGAAAAACACGTAGAGATTATCGCTCTTGATATCCATGCGGATGAAATTCAGCAACAGGAGCAACATCGCGGGCGATTTCCCGTCATAGTAATAGTAGTGAAAGATATCTCGATCGTTGCCTCTGACAATCCGATCCGGGGCACCGATCAATGAGACGACTTCCGCCATGGTCGTCGTCCCTTTCTTGATGGCTGAGATGGCTTCGTCCTGAAGCGGCTCGCCGATCGTTCCCCTGCTCACGACACAGCCTTGCGTCAGGACCAGGGCAAGGACGATGATGAGACCAGCCAGCGGTTTGGGAAATAACACGATGACTCCTTTTGCTAGGCTTCGTTTGGACGATCCTCTAAACCATTTGGGCGTGCCAGAATAAAATCGGTCTCAAATATGGCATAGGATGACGGAGTGAGTCCCACTCTACGGTACACTTCTTGGGCAGCGCGATTGCTCTCTTCGACGTAGAGACGGACCCCGCAGACGTTCGGACTTGTCCTGGCGGTCGCCATCACGGTTTCATGCATCCGACGGAAGACGCTCTGGCGGCGCCAGGCGGGGTCTACATACACACTCTGAATCCACCAAAATGTGCCGTTGCGCCAGTCGCTCCATTCATAGGTGACCATCAACTGTCCGAGGAGTTGTCGGCGGTCGCCCTGTTCTTGTTCTGCGACGATGAAGAAGCCCCGCGCGGGGGCTTCGATCAGGGCGATGGTCCCGAGATGCAGGCGGTCGAGATCAAGGCGGCGGCCCTCTGTTTCAAAAGCCATGGCTGAGCTGAACGACGTGATTGTCGCCACATCTTCTGGTTTAGCGAGTCGGACGTTCAGGTGCTCGAGGACTGGCATGGGCCTTAGGCCGTTGTTTTCGGGGCCTGCAACCATCCGGATTTTGGCCTGTACAAACCGGCGGTACATTCCATCTTGATGGCGTCTTCCGGTGGCAGATTGATCGGACGTAGCTCCGGCTGGGGGACAAATGCGAGGAATCCGGTGAACGGATGGATGGCCGTGGTCACAAAGACCATGAATAGAGGTGTCGCTGGGGCGACTTGCAGCGCTGGCGGTGCAGCTCCCATGACAAAACCGATCGCCCAGAGACCGTCTCGAGGAAACGGGAAGGCGACCACGGTGCTGCGCCCGAAGCGAGAACGAAAATTAAGAAGATCGGTCATCCCTTTGAGGGTGCCGTAGACACTGCGGACCAGGGGGATGCGCTCGATCCACCGTTCTGTCTGGGCGATGATACGCCGCCCGACTACATGGGTGGCGACGGCGCCGACAATAACAACAAGGAACAGGAACAAGACGAGGGTGAGTCCAGGTCTTTGGCGGGCTCCGATATTCCACGGGAGGTCGTTGATCAATTCGTTGACTGAGTGAAATAGTGTGGACAGGATTAAGAACGTGGCCCAGGCCGGCACGAGGACCAACAATCCGGCCACGGAGTATTTCCACAAGTATTTGGACATCGCCGCTTGTTTCCTTCTATACGATCGGGCGAGGATTGTAGTGTAGCAGAAACCGATGGGCGAAAGAGAGTCTGCACGGAAGGCTTGATCTCATCGATATTGGTGCTCTATTCTGACCCTGTATATCGGTCAGGCTCACACGGAGGGACGTTATGGCAGAACGTACGGAAGCAAGGCGTCCGGTCAATATCGATAAGGATCTTCTCGCGATTCTCTGTTGCCCCGACACGAAACAGGATGTGAGTTTGGCTGATGAGGCGCTGATTGCCAAATTGAACGAGGCCGTGAGCCGCGGGCAATTGAAAAATAAGGCGAACAAGCCGGTCACCGAACCCCTCGACGGAGGGTTGATCAGAGGCGACCGGAAGATACTGTATCCTATCCGCGAAGACATTCCTGTCATGCTCATCGAAGAAGGCATCCCCCTGGAGGGGATGATCTAGCCGCTTGTTTCGGCAAGTACGCAGGGAGTCCTTCTCATCTGAACGTTCTGTTCCATGCGTGATGAGGGGAAGGATCCGTATTATTTCGATGGTCGTTGAGGCGCGGCAACGGGCACAGCCGCCTATCGGTTGTCGGTCTTGGAGCCGGTCGACGTTCCGCAGTGCTCACAGAGATATTCATATAGATTGCCGGTCGGGAGTACGAGCAGGAGTCGCTCGCGTGTGGGGGTCGCCACTCTACAGGAAGGGCAATAGAGCAGCGAGGCATTCAAAGATCTGAATTGCTCCGTCTGTTCCGAGGTACTCGGTCTCAGCGGTCGAGCTGTCCTGGGAGCTAGACCGGTCGGCCACGTTGGGCCGGGTGGTTTACGCGGAAGTCCTGGCATCAAATAATTCCACGCAGAAGAGGCGGTAATGGTCAATGCCGGGTGTCCGGCCCCTGAAGGCTCGCCTGTTCACCATGAGGCGTTGGGTCCGTTCTTTGACGGGAACTTGGGGGCGTACCGGAATAGTTTCCACCCCCCCCGTCCTGCCTGCACCAGAGCGTAGACCGCTAGTCCGCTCAACAAACCGTAGAATCCGGTCGTACTCCATGGCCATAGGCCCGGGGCATGCATAACGACGCCGACCGCGATGTGGCCGCCGACTCCCAGGCAAAGCGCGAAAATGATCCATTCTCGCATCATCTTAATGATCGGCCATGCGTCATGGGAGGCGACAGGTGAAGTTGGTACGGGAAGCCCGATCGAACAGGAGCGTTACACCGTCGGCGTCTTGGCTGACTCAATGTCCGTTGCTGTGATCAGGCTGGACAGATAATCTGCGACAAAATTGAGAGCCTCCTCTCGGCCGTCCGCACGACGCCCCTTTTCTCGCCGCTGGACCGACAATTCGTGATCGAGATCGGATTTGACTTCCGTGAGCACTCGCTGGAGAGACGAGGGAGTCAAATTCGCATCCATGTCTTCGAGCTCTTGGCAGCGATCAAGCACCCAATTCAGCCCTTCGATCCGTCCGGCGTAATGTTCCTGCTCCGCGGTGTCAATCCGTGACATCGTCGTGGCAAATGTTTGGGCTTCGTAGATGAGATTATAGAAGCTGGTCACTGCTCGCTGTAGGGTAGGATTCATGTCACTCCTTTGCAAGTTATTAGCCATCCAATTATACACGAGAATGCCCAGGCGACAAGGAAAAAAGTGCTGGGCTAGGTAAACAGGAGAGAATGGAACTCGTTCATGAAACCGTAATAGAGCGGGGCGAAATCTTTAAGGCACTCGGGGCTAGTTTCTTTAAGACGCTTGAAGAAGAGGACCTGTGCGCGAGAGTCTATCTGCTCCAAGAGATGGCCCAATTGAGCCATGGTGTAGCTGCCGGTTGGGACACTGAGGACATAGTGCACGAGACGCTCGACGAATTGCTGAGCGAGATACTCGCTGGCGAGGTAGCCATCCGGGAGTTTTCCTGAAGCCAGAAACTCGTCGAAAGGTATGGCTTGTGCGGCAAATGGGATAGGTGGTTGCTGATGAGCGGTCACGCCGATGCTACCCCAGCTTATGCATTGAGGAACGTCCTTGTGCTGTAGCAACTCTACTGGACCAGCTGGGGTGCGTCAAGTGCACAGAAGGGGCAAGGCAAGGCCTGAGCCGAAAGACCGGTGCAGACCCAATAGGCCTCGGGCAAACAGAAGGGGCGGAATCCCTGAAGGAATTCCGCCCCCCTGTGAAGCAGGGTTTAGTTGAATCTTATAGCCAGGTGACGCGCTCGGCTGGTCGAATGTAGATCGGCTCTTCGACCTGAATCCGCGCCACTTCCTTGCCCGATTTGTTGAAGCCCAGTACGGTATCGTTATACATCTCGAAACGTTTGCCGTGGATCTGGGTCTCGAACACTTTCGGACCAGGAATGACATCGTACCGGAAGATGATCTGCTGGCTGGCTCTCCAGAGTTGGAGGACCGCCAACAGTTCACGGCTGGGCACGAGATACTTCTCGATGGCGTTATCGACGCCCGGGCCGAACATCTGCCGCGCATAGCCGCGCGGGCTGTGCCGTGGCGGGATATAGAAGCCATTGGGCTCGGTGCCCCACTGCGGGTACAGCGGCAGCGCCACCTGTTCCACGCGAATCGTGTAGTAGAGCGGGTGCCACCGGTCTTCCGCCCACAGGCCGTCGTCCCCGATGCGCATCAGGCTCTGCATCCTGATCTTGCCGACACAGGCTGCCATGCAGCGGGTTTCCATCGGCTCGCCACCCGTCAGCGGGTCCTTCCCTTCGATGCGCGGATAGCACGCGATACACTTCTCAGACACGCGTGTGGTTCCCCGATACATCGGCTTCTTGTAGGGGCACTGTTCCACGCACTTCTTGTAGCCGCGGCACCGGTTCTGGTCGATCAACACGATCCCGTCTTCGGGTCTCTTATAGATCGCCTTACGCGGGCAGGCCGCCAAGCAGCCTGGATACGTGCAGTGGTTGCAGATCCGCTGGAGATAGAAGAAGAAGGTCTCATGCTCCGGCAGACTGCTGCCCGTCATCTTCCACGGTTCGTCCCGTGAGAATCCGGTCTTGTCGATGCCTTCCACGAGGGCCCGCATCGAGGTCGCCGTATCCTCATAGATATTCACGAACCGCCACTCTTGGTCTGTCGGGATGTAGCCGATGGCCGCCTGGCCGACCTTGGCCCCGGCGTCGAAAATGGTCATCCCCTCGAACACCCCGTAGGGGGCATGGTGTTTCCGTCCCACCCGGACGTTCCACACCTGGCCGCCCGGGTTCACCTGCTCGATCAGCTGGGTGATCTTCACGTCATAGAACTGGGGGTACCCTCCGTACGGCTTGGTTTCTACATTATTCCACCACATGTATTCCTGACCCTTGGAGAAGAGCCAGGTCGACTTGTCAGCCATCGAACAGGTCTGACAGGCCAAACACCGGTTGATGTTGAACACAAAGGCAAACTGCCACTTCGGATGTCGTTCCTCGTAGGGATACAGCATCTTTCGTCCCAGTTGCCAGTTATAGACTTCAGGCATTGTGTTTCCTCCCTCGTGAATCGGTATCCGCTAATCGGGTTGGATTCTCTCTACGTTTCACGTTGCACGGTTTAACGTCGGTTAGACCTTGATCTTGATGTGTTCGCCTTTGAGCCATTTGATCATGAACTCGTTTTCTTGACCCGGCGTGAATCCGGTCCGCACCGGCTCCCAGGGACCGCGGGCTCCGATCCCGCCGTCTTCTGCCTTGGTGATACGGATCAGGCATTCCTTCGGGACCGTGTTGATCGCATGGTGGTCGACCTGGTAGCCCCACTTGAACTTCCAGGCGATAGCATGCTTGCCCGGCAAGGAGTCCAACTGGTGCATCGGCATCAACCAGCTTCTTGTAAAGGACTGCTGGGCCCCGTACCGGAAGTTGGACTGGTAGCCGGTGTCCACCGCGATGGCGCGTCCATCCGGGCGCGTCTCATGGCCTTTGACCGACTTCGGCGTGGCCACGAACGGGGCGTGCTTCGCCATCGTGACGTGGTACGGATAGGCCGGGTTGTACTTCGCCCGGATCATGAGGCGCGCGACCTTATAGTAGGGATCCGACGGTTTCCAGCCACGATAGGGCCGGTCCACCGGGTTGCCGTCCACATAGACGTAGTCGCCGTCGTTGATGCCGCGGTCTTTTGCCGCCTGCGGGTTGATGTGCAACTGGTGCTCACCCACCCCCGGGGTCCGTTTGTCCATGCGGTACGGATCGCCGAAGTTCGACTCGTAAATCTGTACCCAGTCGTTCACGGACCATTGGCTGTGCACCCGATGTCGGGTCTTTGGAGTGACGCAGTAGAACTGGTACCCCTTCTCCCACAACGGGTTCGCGTGTCGTTTGATTTCCTGCCACGGGAGCTTGATGTTGCGCACCGTCTTGTCGTCGTGGTGTTGCGCCGTGATCGGAATCCCGTAGTCGTCCGGACGGACAAACGGGTTGCTGGTCATGATGGCGTTCGGCAGATAGGGGGTGGCTTCCGTACCCTCCCGGTGCGAGATGAAGTTTTCGCCGTATTCGATCGCCTCTGGCTCGGTTCGGTAATTTTCGTACCGCCCGGTCCTGGTCCACATGGGCTTTGATTCGTTGGTCTCTTCCCAGAAGGGCGTGCGCGGATAGGTCCGCACCATGACCATCCAGCCCTTTTCAGATTTCAGCATGACGTCCGCGCTGTAGCCGTAGAAGGTGCTGGAGGCATCGAGCATCCGCTGCGCATAGACGTCGACGCGGTTTTCGTAGACAAACTTGAAGTAGTCGCGCATCCGCTTGTCGCCGGTCATGTCCGACAACTTGGCTGCGACGCCCGCGAAGGTATCGAGGTCGTTGCGGGTGTCGTACAACGGCCGGATCCCGCCCTTCCAGATTTGAATCCAGGGGTTGGACACCGTGACTGTCATTTCCGGATAGGTGAACTCCATCCAGGAGTTCGCGGCGAAGGCGATATCGTTGTGGTTCACGTCCGAGGTCATCTCGATGTCCTGACAGATCAGGGTCTCGATGTTCGGATCGACGTTGCGCACCATGTCATAATGGTGCTTGGCATTGTTGAGCACGTTCACGTTGACCACCCAACGGAACTTGCTCGGGGTTGGCATGTGCGTCTTGCCCGTGAACACCTTGCGTCCGTATTTCGGTGTGTTGACAATCAGGGCGGTGTCGCCGTGGTTCCAATAGCCGACCTCTTCGCCGTAGTAATACGACCTCGTCTTGATTTCCTTGCCGTGCGCGTTTGGATCCAGGGTGATGTTGAACGGATCCTCCCCCGTGTGCACCGCGAGCCCCGCACCGGACCAGGGTGTGGCTGTCCAGGTGCCGGCCTTGTAGTTTCCAGCCCAGGTATGTTGCCCGGTACCGAACTTCCCGACGTTGCCGGTGATGATGAGCACCATCGCGGCGCCGCGGCAGTTGATGGTTGCATGGAAGTAGTGGTTCACCCCTTCGCCATTATGGATTGCAGCGGGCTTGATCGAGCCTGAATCCCGGGCCCAGCGGACCAGGAGGTCCTTCGGTGTCCGGCAGATCTGATGGACGGTGTCCAGGTCGTAATCTTGGAAATGCACCATATACATCTGCCAGATCGGCATCGTGTCGACTTCTCGACCATTGAGCATCTTCACGCGGTAGGTCCCGGTGAGGGCTGCGTCAATGCCGCTGTTTTGATAGTGCCAGCCGACCTGCTCCCGGTGGAGCGGAACCGCCTGCTTCTTGTTCAGGTCCCAGACCATCATCCCCCCGAGTCGCTGAACCTCTGCTGGTTTTAGGGACTGGACCCGGCCCGAGTAGCTCTTGGAGAAGTCCGGGAACTGGTACTCGGCGACCACGTCGCGCGGATCCAGGAACTGCAAGGTATCCGTGCGGACGAGCACCGGCGAATCGGTGTAACCCTTGAGGAAGTCGACGTCGTGCATGTTTTCATCGACGATAATCTTCATGGCCCCCAAGAAAATGGCGCCGTCCGACGCGGGCCGTAGCGGCATCCAGTAGTCGGCCCGATAGGCGGTAGGGTTATACTCGGGCGTGATGACCACGACCCGGGCGCCCCGTTCGATACACTCCAACTTCCAGTGGGCTTCCGGCATCTTGTTTTCGACGAAGTTCTTGCCCCAGCTGGTGTTCAGCTTGGAGAAGCGCATGTCGGAGAGGTCGATGTCGGAGCCCTGGGCGCCGCACCAAAATGGGTGGGCGGGATTCTGGTCGCCGTGCCAGGTATAGTTCGACCAATAGCGGCCTCCCTGTGCCTGATCCGGGCTGACCTTCCTGATCCAGGTGTCCAGCAGCGCATTGACGCCCCCGTTCATGCGGGTGTTCCCCATCTTGCCGATGATGCCGAGGACCGGCATGCCGGCGCGATGTTTAAACGTGCGGGTGCCCGCGCCCTTCATCATCTCGATCATTTCCGGCGCATACCCCTGCTCACGGAGCCGACGGGCCCCGGCTTCCCCGCTGTACCGCGTGGCAATGATGATCATCGCCTTGGCGGCATAGGTGAAGGCCGTATCCCACGACACGCGCAGCATGTCATCGAGAAACCGGCTGTCGAACTTATACTTCCGCTTCGTCTCCGACGTCAGCTCCGGCGAGCCGGCGTCCATCCACTCCTTCCAGCCCTTCCGCATCAAGGGACCCTTTAATCGATAGGGGCCGTAGACGCGGCGGTGGAAGGTGTACCCCTTCAAGCACATGCGTGGGTTGTGGGCAAAGGTCCCACGGTTGCCGTAGAGGTCTTCATAGGTCTGGTGGTCGTAGTTCTGTTCGACCCGCATCACGACGCCATTGCGGACAAAGGCCCGGATGCGGCAGGCGTGCGTGTCGTTCGGGGAACAGACCCACGTAAAGGACGAATCGTAGCGGTACTGGTCGTGATAGACACGCTCCCAGGACCGGTCCGGATAGTCCCCCAATGGGTTCCCGACTTCGATGACCGGCTGGAGCGCCGTCAACGCCAGGACGTGGTCCGCCACCGCCACTGCGGCGACCGTCCCCGCAGAGACTTTCAAGAACTGTCTACGTGACAAAAACATTGGTAAACCTCCTAGCAGTTGAGGGCTGTAATCAAGCCCACGCGACGTCACTGCCGCACAACGGAAATCTAGCCACGCTTACCCCAAGAGAGATGCAAGAAAACAGGGAGAATGGAGTATGCCATCGGTCGATGAATCATCGCCAGACCATAAGTAAATATTGCGTTCCCGAGATCACGGGCCTTCTATGTTCGCAAAATGCGCACCAACTTCGACAGATCTAATGTATTTAGGTGAAGCATAATAAGTGATTGAATAGTAAGATGCAAAATGCATTAAAGATACTCGTTCAAAACGATCTAGATATAGGCCACTGAGTACCTGCTGTATCACTCGGTACGCGCTCAGCGGATTTTATGCAATAAACAGATAATAAATCAATAGTTTGATTGCAGTATTCGCGAGTTACCTTTTGGTAGCGTTTTTGAACCATTGTAACGAAGGTAACAAGATAACAATGATGCTGAGGCCTGCTAGATTGCTTGACAGCTTTGTTCCTGCATCAGTAGAATCCCAGCCCACTGACTGATTGTGATCGAGCGGGAATAGCTCAGTGGTAGAGCATCGCCTTGCCAAGGCGAGGGTCGCGGGTTCAAATCCCGTTTCCCGCTCCAACAGTCAGTCTTCTTCTCAGGATGCCTTCCTCTCCCCGTACATCATGACGGGGACCAATACTCCGTTTCCCGGTCGAAGTGCTTTTCCCCACAGGTCGCGTAGACCACAGACATGATTGACGTAACCTGTGCATCGGTCGAAGAGGCCGTTCGTATTCTGCCTAGCGCTGCGCACGGCCTTCCGGTACTGACCAGTTGTCAGCTCGACGCACTAGCCAGCGCGGCGGCGCCTTCAAGTTTCGCAGGGCATACCACGTGATCGTCCGGTTGATGTTCTCGCGGCTGTCGCGCCTGTTTGCGGCGATCTCGTCAGAGAATAATGGACAAGGATTTGCCCTGGCTTGTCATCGTCAGGGAGCCACCGGCGTAGGGGGATGCTTAAACCGTTTTCGGCCATGAAGCATGGTGCGGTGCTGGGCATACAAGGCGCAGCACCGCACGTGGTCGAAGATCGGAACTGCGCTGATACAAATTGCGCGAACTCGTGGGCGTCTATCAGACGGTCGCGGTTCACTCGGTCAACGATTCGTTCGTGATAGCCGGTCGGTCATGGGACGGTGCTAGCTGAGCATGTCGAGCAAGTTGCCGGTCGCGACATCGTGCTAGCGCCAGTTCCGCTGCTCAGGCCAGCGCCTCAACTCGTCGGTAAGCGGGTCGGCGTGGTGCTTACCGGGGGTCATGTGGAATGGTTGCGGCCCTGGCCATGTCTGGACGGGACCGAGACGGTGCAGTCATAGGGTGATTAGCGGGCTGCGTGTGGAAGGGATTGTAGCCGCCCCACCTGTTCAGCTGCACGAGAGAGTTCGCCCGGGGTGAGCGGGTTTCGACCAAATCGTCCCTGGTGGTAGAGGGCGGTCACGTCAGCCACCATGGGACCGGCTGCCTTCCATTTTTGTTCAACCAGTCTGGCAAATTCACTGGCTGTGGCGGCGGGAGGTTTACTCACGCCGTGTTTCTCCACCGTACGAAGCATGCGGGTATAGAGTTGGACGATCGCAAGCTCCGGGTGCGCTGTCGGAAGATGTGTGGTGGCCCAGAGCCCTATCCTATCCCGAAGCATGAGGAGGAACAAGGCCAGACCGACCACGATTACTCCCGTGACGAGTCCCAACATGCCAGGCTGGAATGTCCGGGCCAGGTGCGCCAGGCGGCTGAAGACCTGGCTTATCGGGGCACTCAGAGACGAAACCCATCGACTCACTCTTTCACGCACCGCATCACTGCCTTCTCGTACTCCATGAACAACTGCCAGTTGATCCTTCGCGCTGTAACGGACGAACAGGCGATCCCACTGTAACCGAACGGATTCCCCGAGTCGGCTGAGGGATTCCCAGCGAGAGGTAGCGACTGCTGCGTTGACGGTGGGGGTGGGATCCATGGTGACCCAACCTGATTGAGGAAAATAGACCTCAACCCAAGCATGGGCGTCCCGCTGGCGCACGGTGAAATAGCCCCCGTATTCGTTCCATTCCGTGGCCAGGAATCCTGTCACCAGTCGAGCGGGAATGCCTACCGTTCGCAGCATCACGACCATGGCGGTTGCGTAATGTTCGCAGTATCCGGTTTTACGGGTAAAAAGAAATTCTTCGAGCGGATGACTGAGCGTGGCCGTATCGGCCTCGAGGCTGTAGCGATAATTCTCCAAGAGATGTTGCTGGATGGCCAGCGTTTGCCCGAAGGGGGTTGTGGTTTGCTGGATGACACGATGTGCCAACTCTGCAACCAGCTGCGATCCTAGGGGAACCTGAAGGTAGTGGGCACGGATTGAGTCGGGGTAGGCCAGGACCGACGCGGTTCGTTCATTTTCGACGACCTGCGGAACGTGAGAGGTGACGGAGTATCGGATGCGGGATGAAGGAGGAAATGGCAAGTGGAGCCCGCCCATGGCATCGGTCTGTACGGTGAGAAACTCGCCGTTCACGAGTTCAGCGAAGGGCACGGCGAACAAGACTGCGGTATCGAGCGTTTCCAGCAGGATATCTTGGCGGATTGTTCCTGATCTGCCGCCTAAGGGGCGACTGCCGCCTGGGCGAGCGAGGAATGTTCCATCAGCCACGAGATTCAACGAGCGCCGGCGGGTTCCGCTGTGGCTCCATGATTGTCCGTTGTACTGATTGTAGGCCAGGCCTCTCAGGTAGAGACGGTCTTTTTCAATAGCGGATTGGTCCGGTAGTTCAACCCGCATGACGATCTGAGGATCTTGTTTGACTGATCCGATCGTCCCCAGGTCGACCCGATCGGAAAATCCCGTCGTCCGCAGTGCCTCTCCGCTCGTCTTCTGCAGCATGCCTGCACCGATGCGGGGGATGAGAAAGAAAATGGCGAGCGTCAGGACAACCGTCAGAACAGCGATGCCGTTCGTCAGCCAAAAGAAGTGATGAGTGATGCGGCTCGGGAAGGTGGTTTGACCGGTTGCTGTGCTCGAGGGTGTGACGGCGGCAGGGGTTTCGCCCGTTTCTTGGGTCAAGTGATACAGCAAGAGTGTCCAGACAGCCGCGAGCAGATACAGCAGAAAAATCGGGACATACCACGCATCGGTCGTAAGTGCTGCGGAAGCGAGGATTGCCATGAGACTAATCCCGTAGAGATGCCGATAGTCACGCCGCTGTTGTAGGGTGAGCAGCTTGATAGCCAGTAGCATGACCAAAAAGTGGATACCGGCCGGGAGGAGGTCTCGGGATACCACGGTGAGATCGATCAGCAAAATGGCCAAGGCGCCGATCAACAGAACATTCCAGAGGGTCGGCGAGACGGTAACCCGTGCCATTGCCTGTCGAACGAAATGATTCCCTCCTGCGTGAAGCAGCGAGACGGTCAGAATGATCGCTGTGGGGAGGGCGAGCCAGAGCGGGACACTCTGCGCCAGCACGAGTCCGGTGAAGGCTGTGGCGGCGAGGAGGACGGAGCTGAGGGCGAAGGCCTGATTAAAAGGCATGTGTCAATTCTTCGAGTTGCGTGGCATGGAGCACCCGATCAGCTTGCTCCATGTTGGTGGGTGCCGCCTGGTTCGACCAGGGTACGACCGCCACCGTGTAGCCCCGCTCGGCTTCGTGGGTGAGCGGAGGGTGCGCGCCATGATGGCTGACTCCATTGGGTTCCGGTGATTGCCGTTCGCATAAGGCCAATAGGCGCAGCATCGCCAAGAGATGAGCGGATCCGGCTCCGAGTCCCGAGTCTTCTGTCCCGATGAGGAGTCGCACAGGGTAGGCCCGCTCTGTCAGCTGCCAGAGGAGTGATGCCACGAACGTCACGCTGCGTTCGAATAGGGGCGCGCATTCTTCGGGAGCCAGGATTGAGAGGACGACGGTGATGCGTCGCTGGTCCTCTGCTTCGGTTTCCCGAACGATCAGCTGGGATGTGCGGGCGGTTGTCATCCAATGGATGGCTCGCGAGTCATCGCCTGGTTGATACAGGCGGAGGTTGTACAGTTGGGTTCCATGTCCTCGTTGTGGGAGGGACTGCCCTTGCCCTTCGCTGACCAATTCATCCACGAACCGTAAGGTGAGTGGCTTGATGGGGGGACTGACGAGCAGGTGCGCTTCCGTGGAATAAAGCCCTTTCTTGAGAAACAGTCCGAAGGGGAACAGCGTGTAAGCCCGGATCCCTTGGAACCGGATCCAGCCACGTTTCGTTGCAAGCAGTGGATAGGAGAGGAGCACGGAGCTTTGTGGCGGCAGAAGGTGGATAGAGAGACCTCGGTCTACATCTTGGCCTTCGACGACATCGAGTAGGCGCAGGGAAAAGCTGGATAAGTGCCGGTTTCGGTTGGTGACCGACAGTGTGAGAGTGGTCGGCTCGTTGGCCATGATGAGATCAGGCACATGCCGGTGAAATTCCAATCGCCGAAGACAGTATTCCGAAAGCAATCCGGAGATCACGATGAGGCTGAGCATCATCGCGAGGAGTAAGTAAAACAGATTGTTGCCGGTGTTGATCGCGGCGAGCCCGATCCCGAATGTGAAGAGAAGAAACCTCGTCCCTTCAGACGTGAGACGAATCGACCGCCGCCGGGACATGCCCTGGACAAAGGAGAAGGGTCGGGAGGCACGGAGGTTGAGGAGTGGGTGCTTCACGCCTGTAGCTTATCCAGTTAGCCGGGGCCATCCGTGACTGGCTAGACAGGAACGGGAACGGTCTCGACGATGTCGAGCACCATACGCTCCGCCTGTTCGAAGCTCTGTGTCCGCATGCCATGGGTCCGGTTCAGCATGACGCGGTGGGATAGCACGATCGGCGCCAGTTCCTTGATGTCCTCGGGGAGGCAATAGTCGCGTCCGCGGACGACCGCCAATGCCTTGGCCGCTTTGCTCAGCCCCAGCGCTCCGCGCGTGCTGACCCCTAGGGATAAGAGCTCGCTCTGACGGGTCGCATGCACGATCGCGAGCAGATAGTCTGTCAAGCTCTCTTCCATGTGGACCTGATCCACGCGAGTCTGCAAGGCCAATACTTCGTGGGCTGACAGCACCGCTTCCAGTGTTTCAGCGGGATGTAACGAGTGCGGACGGGCGAGTACCTTCCGTTCTTCTTCGAGCGCGGGATATCCGATACAGAGGCGCATCAGAAACCGGTCGAGTTGGGATTCCGGAAGGGGGAACGTCCCGTGATATTCAGCAGGGTTCTGCGTGGCGATAACCATAAAGGGCTGCTCAAGCGGATGCGTTTGATTATCGACGGAAATCTGTGCCTCACTCATCGCTTCCAGGAGACTGCTCTGGGTCTTCGGCGTGGTGCGGTTGATCTCGTCGGCCAGCACGACGTTGGCGAAGATCGGACCAGGGATGAACTCAAAGCCCTGTTTTTGCCGGTTAAACATAGAGACGCCGACGATATCGGAAGGCAAGAGATCGCTCGTGAATTGAATGCGCTTGAACGAACAGTCAAGCGATCGGGCCAAACTGTGCGCCAGCGTGGTTTTGCCGACGCCAGGAACATCTTCGAGCAGCAGATGGCCGCGGGCCAGCAGGCAGACCACCGCCATTTCGATGACATGGGATTTCCCCTTGATGACTAGCGCAATATTGTCCTGGATCGCCCTGATGGTGTGAGCTGAATTCATGGTGGGATTGTTGTCCGGGTGGTTCAGAAATGGATGGTGATCCGACACGGTCGAAGTCTAACAAAGGGTCTTGAGACGGTCAATTTTCACGTGAGTTCTTGCAGCGAGCAGTCTGGAGAGGGCGGCTCGTAGGGTTTTGCGCCGACGGGCTGCTCGCGTTCAGCATTATCAGGCTGCAGAAAGACTCTATTCTGCCCATGAGACCTTCGATGGTTCGCTCGCGTACCACGAGCCCGGTCTATCTGGTTCATGTGGTTCATCTGGTTTGTTTCGTCCAACCAAAAAACCGATAGACCACATGAACAAGACAGGCTGGCGGATTTTTTCAGCCTCCTGCTATTCCGGTACGAGGATCAGCATCCAGGGAGGTGTTTCTTCCACCATGTCAGAAAACCGTCTGGCGGTACTGCTGGCGGGAATTCCTGGGAAAACGGCTCCACGGCGAATCTGAACGGAGCGGAAACGATAGCAGGGGTCCTGCGGCGGGTGCAGGGAGAGGACTCGTGGAATCTGTCTGCGTAACGGGCCGCAGTCTGACAGGTTCAGGGTTTCGCCGAGCGCAAGCCGGGAGAGCCGCTCGAAGATTTCGCCGAAAATCGTCGGGAGATTGTCTGGTGTGAACGGCTGATGGGCTGGTCGATAATGGGCGTCGTCGAGGAGCTGTGCCAGGATTTCCCAGAAGACCTGGGTATCGACGGCTCCGATGACGCAGAGGAGGCCTCGGCGCGCCAGCAGCTCGAGCAGGGCCAGGGGGCCTCGAATCTCGAATTTCCATGGCGGAAAGAGGAGCGCACGGTCTCCATGCTGGACCTCCAGCGCCGGTTCGCCGGAACAGTGGGTCTGCCGAAACGTGCCTTTGGTTCGATGGAGCTCTTGGGTGATGACCTGATCGGACAGCCTGGTTGGTTCGTAGGCAAACGTGGGTGTCGCGGGAGCCCAGCAGGTCGCGATCGTATAGCGTGGTGCGAGCTTCTTACCCTGGTCGAGATTACCCAGGTCGAACATGTCCTGGTTTCCGTAGAATTGAAACGAGAGCCCCGTCCGAGACCGCAGGCCGTTGAGTCTCTCTCGTTCCGGATGGAGTGGCCCGCCCAGCTTTGACCCAGGCTGAAGCCGATCAAGGCTATGAAGGATCAACTCGCGCTGACGCAGTTGAAGGGGAGCCACATATTGCTCGACCAGTTCTGTGGCAAACGAGAGGTCGCCGGCTCCCAGATCGAGGAGGGAGGCTACGTCCGCATCGAGCAGCAGGTCAAAGGGATTAAAGTGGGAATGGGCGAACGTCTCAATCTCTTCGCTCCGCAGGGAGGTCACGGGCCACTGGGACGCCGGGCCCTCAACGACGCCGAACCACACACAGAGGGCGCGCACGGCTTTTGTCGGGGGAAGCCCTGTGAGTTCCTTGAGTCGGGGGCCTGGGAGATCCTGAATTCGTTCGGCTTCGGCGTTTCCCAAGGCCAGGGTGATCGCATCACGGACGGTGAGGGGAAGATCGACACGGTGGCTTTCTTCGATCAACCGTTTCAACGTCACAGAGAGCTGCTTGGCCTCAACAAGTTTGCGTGAGGCCTCCCACTCCTTGTCGCGTTCCTGCAAGAGCTGGGTGACCTGTGAACGAAAGTCTGCAAGGACCTGTGCTGTAGAATTCATGAGTCGGTTGGTACGAGGCGCGTGATAGTAGATCTGCCGATACCGTTGGTGAATGTGTGGCAGCATAACGACCTGGTCCCTGAGCGTCAAGGTTGCTGTCTTGCCCATCCCGAGAGACCTGTGTTAGGTAGAGGCTATGTACAAGACGCCAGTGCGGTTCGCTACACGAGCACTCTTTGTCACGTACAAGGTGCTGTTAGTCGTCGGGGCATTGTGGTTTACCGTGGCCTGCACGAGTGGAGGGAGCACCAAGCTTTCTGCCGCCTCACAGGACGGGCGGCATACGTTGTTCAAGGAATGGCAGGTCATTGATACGGCGACAGGGCAACCGGTCCCTCTCGACCAGTGGACCGTGTTGTTGCTCCAGCAGGACATTATTTATCTGGGCGAGGAACATCACAACCGATTTCATATCGATGCGGCGATGACGGTGCTGCGGGCGCTGAAGGCGGAGGGGCGTACGCCGGTCTTGGCCATGGAAATGTTCGGCTGGGACGGTCAGGCGGCATTGGATCAATATCTTTCCGGTTCAACAATGAATCGCCAGGAATTCCTAGAGGCCGTCCGGTGGCAACAGAACTGGGGTGGTTCGTTCGAGGATTATGAATCGCTGGTTCAGTTGGCAAAAGAACAGCATTGGGCTGTGGATGCCATGAATCCTCCGAAGCCGTTAGTGAGGATCGTCGCCAAGAACGGCTTGGCTCAGGCGGAGACTGACCCAATGATGGCACAGTGGGGCATGAAGGACGAAGCCATTGTCGATGATCCGATCTATCGGGCGCGTATTCTTCAGCAACTTCAGGCCTGTCATAGTGGGGGGGCTGACAGCTTCTATCAGACGATGCTCGAAGCCTCCATGGTTCGCGATGAAGGGATGGCCAAGACTTTAGCCCGTCGCCTCAACCAGATTCGCTCGGGGAGCGATACGATGGCCGGGCCGCTGGTGAGCTATACAGGGGCTGGGCACATTCAGTACAACCTTCCGGTTCCGAAGCGAGTGGCCCGCCGCCTGACGAATCAGCTCCGCCAGGTCAGCGTCTATATGAAGTCTTTCGAGGTGGGGCGTAGTGAGCAATTACAAGACATGATCCGCGAGAAGATTGCGGACTATCTGTGGCTGACGCCGGTCAGTGCGCAGGGGCCGCCTCCCCGATGTTGAGAAAGCCGTGAGGTGGCAGGAGTGAGGGATGCAGAAAACGCCTCCCCCCGTGGGCCTCACGAATGCATGAAGGAGGAGTCTGATGCCAGATAAGCCGGTGGTTGCGCAACGGGCGCCATGCATTGTCGAAGTGGGTTCCGGCACGCTCTATTGGTGTCGCTGCGGTCGATCGAAAGCGCAGCCGTTTTGCGATGGATCCCATACGGGCACGGAGTTCTCGCCGATGGAGGTTCACTTTGAAGCGAAGAAACGGGTGGCATTCTGTGGCTGTAAGCAGACGAAAAAGCCTCCCTTCTGTGACGGCTCTCACTCGCGGATCTAATCATGTGGTGCTGGCTGAAAATCCGCACAGCGAGTGCGAAAAACTCGGTGGCGCTGCCGGTGCGTCTCCACGATCCACTCAAACTGCCGCCGTGCAACCAAGGGGTATGCGCTGTTTGGTGTCGATGGAAGATGTCAGCGGTGATGCAAATGTCTGTTGAATACTGATGAACCCTTGACAGTTTCCCCGGTCTGTTTCACACTACGCCACACCATCTGTTGGAGTTGTTAGCGATTGGGAACGCAGCGCATGCGAAACAAGATCCCCTGTTCCGCTGAGCGGTTAAGCCTCCTGGATCCTCCGATGATCCAGGCGGTGGTTGATCGCAATGCCTTTCACATCGGCAATCAGTATCTCTCCGAAAATCGCGTTCGTATCGTCGAGGCCGATGATGCCCAGATTTCGTCCGCCGTCATCGGAAATTCCGGTCTCTACGAACAGACGATCCGTCTCAAAGAGGGGCATCTCATCTCAAAGTGCAGCTGCACCCTGCCGGAAGAACCGATGTGTCGTCATTGTATTGCGGTCCTCCTGGAATATCATCGCTGGGCACAGCCGAGAAATGGTCAGCAGAAGAAGCCGAAGCCGTCCGCAGCCCCACAGTCGGCACAGGCCTCTCCAAATAGCGCCGGCGCGCCAGCGCCAAGTCCCGCTTCGACGACCGACCTGAAGCTGGGCGAAGTGATGGCTTTCGTCGAATGGCTACAACCTGCGATAAAGGCGTTGGAACGCGGGCAGCCGTTGCCTGATTCGCCAAAGCTCGGTGGGGATCTCGCTTCCTGGACTCAAGTCATTCGTAATCTGGAGGAGCGCCGCCGCGAAAGCGAAGAAGTACGGATCAACCTGGAATCCGACATGCGGGACCGAGAAGCCTATGTCGGCCGATTGACGCAACAGGTGCAAGCTTCCATGGAGGAAATCAAGGTCGCTCAAGCCAGTGCTCAGCAACTGCAGCAGGAACTGACTGCTTGTAAAGAGACGCTTGCGAAGGTTTCCGAGGTTGCCTCCGAGGTCGGGACCTATGATAGTAAACTCACGTCTATCGCAAGTGAGATGCTGTCAAAGGGATCACAACTCGACAAGCTTGCTCATTCTTTCAAGGACGTCTCGGCGGCATTGAAAACGCTGGCCAAGACCTCTGCCACTTCCTAGCCTATCCCGTTCAGTTGTTCCCCCAGGCTCCATACCTATTTTAAAAGTTTTGCAACTGGCCGCAATTTCTGTGTGACGCCGCCCTCGTCTCGTCTAATCGATTCGAGGGAGGATTAAGTCAAGAAAGAAACTTGAGCCAGGGTCGTCGCGGTGGCAGGTACGGTCCTGCTGGCCGGGTGTTCTACATCCTAGCGAATGAGCCGAAGGGTCAGGGGAGCCTATCATCTTTACTGTGTCAGTTATTGAAAGGATCGGGTGGTCGGCTTACCTAACGGCCTGGCGTAGTACGGCACGCAGTTCATCGCGATCGTATGGTTTGGTGAGATAGGAGAATGCACCGCTGGACCATGACCTCGCACGGCAGTCCTGTGTTGTAACGGCGGTGAGAATAATCACGGGAAGTGAGGGTGCGATCACCCGGATTGTCTCAAGTACGGCTAGCCCATCTCCATCGGGTAATCCAATATCGAGCACCACAGCGGCAAAGTCGGCAGTCTTCACCAGCACCAGCGCATCCCGACAGGTCGAGACGCCGGTCACGCGAAAGCCGTCATGTTCGAGGAGGTCATATAATGCGGTTAGGATGTCCGGATCGTCATCAACGATCAAGATAGCCGGAAGGCCAGTCGGGCGACTTATCGCCGTCTCTTTATGAGAGAAGTTGGCAGGGTGATTTGGAGCATGAAATTTAAGAAACATTGTTGAGCCTGTCTTGCTCAACGGAAGAACTCTCCACTCGCGGCATCACTCGATGGACGGCTGAGAGACAAGGGTGCCCTGAGTGATCCTCTCAGCCGGACGGGTTGTTCCGTTGCCGGCGATCCTGACATGAGAAGACACGTTCATGGTCTGACCGGCCAAGCGAGGTCGCCCCGCGCGGAGCGCCTTTGTGCGTTTTGGGAAGGGAGCCTGACGTACGGATTCCATCTCCGCCAGGGAAGTCCGTAGGGACCGAGCGATCAGCCATGCGAGCGTCAAGCTAGGACTCCAATACACTGCATCGCGCAGACGATCGACGAGATCGCCAGGAAGGCTGACAGTTAGCCGGACCATACGAGGCTGTTGTCGTCGAGCCTCGCTTTGTCTGGCAGGCTGGCTAGCGGCCCTACGTTGCTCGTTCTTGATCGAGTGATCGGGAGCGGCTTGATGGGTTAGCGACATGTATGCCTTTCCAGGTTGGTATGAAATGCCGCAGCCCGGCTTCCGGACTGTAGTGGGACTTCATGGCCTTGCTGATTCCTGCTGTCAGAATTGGAGGGCCGCGCCGCTGTCGATGGGCAGACGCGGCCCCGATGGCGGAAGCGCATGGCGGTGGGAAGGCTCCGGATGGGCACAATCCAGAGGTAGTCCCACCTGCGTGAGAGGCATGTACCTCTTGGGTGGGGCTCCACCGGCGTTTCGCTTCGCCAAGAAGCTTCCAGCTTGTGATCATCGGCGTTGCCCCTTTATGTCGGGCGATGAGAGGACTACAGCAACCCCTGTACCAGAGTTTTCTCAGTGAAAATATTTCAACGCCTACGATGTAAGTTATTGAGTTTTTTGTATTGGTGAGTGAGCGGGCAAGATGAGCCTATAGGACAGAGTCGTATCTGATTCGGTACGCTCTTTATCCTAGGAGATACAGGCACAGGGGGAATGCGATAGGTGAAAGCTGCTGAGAGCCAGAGAAGGAGCGTGATCTATTGGTGGAGATGTTTCATCGCGGCGGCACAGAGGATGATGAAAAAGCCGATCCAAAGTGCGGCTCGCTGGAAGGGGATCGCTTCGTAGGATTCTTCTTCGCCTTCTTCTGTGTCGTCGGATTTGAAGAGCACGGTATAGAGGAAGAGCGTGAGAAGACAGAGGACGAGAAACAGCTTGATAAAGAAGACGGTCAGATATTTCGCATGGTGCTGGATCCCGGTGCCGGTTTCCAGGGTGATGGCCTGATTGACATAGTGGAAGTTGATACCACCGGTAAACAGCAGGACGACGAGCAGGATGCCCGCGACTTTCTTGTAATGCTGATAGAACGCATCGGTGATCGGCTTGATCTGTTCCTTGGCGACCGCTTTCTTCAGCCCTGGGGTCACCGCCATGACGAGAAACGCGAGTCCGCCGATCCAGATGACCGCCGACAACAAATGGAACCAATGATTGATGATGGGAATCAGCGTATTGAGGTCGGTGACGAGGCTTTGAAGCGTGTCCATTCCGTTAATCGTTAACCGTTAACCGAACATCTGAATCAAATCGGACTTGATGAATACCGCGTTTCACGATTAACGTTTCACGATTAATGTCAAAACTTGAAGACGGGTGCGTCGTTGCCGAATCGCTTCTTGCGGAGTTCTTCCATCAACTCAATGGTAATCAGGGGGATGCTATGCTCGCGTGCGTGCTTTTCGACGCCTTTTTTCACCATGGCGCGTAAGAAATAGGGAATCCGGTTGAGTCGTGTTTCTGAGTCCTCATCCCACGCCACGTCGCCTTCCTCAGGCGTGTTAAATGCGACCTTAATCTTCTCGCCACCTTTCGGGGTGTACAGACACCATTGGTCTTCGTCCAGCCAATCGCCGTGATCGACGTAGGGGCGTGCGCGGCAACCCCCGCAGATGTCCGTGTATTCGCAATCACCGCACTTACCTTTCAGTTGCGGATAGCGGAAGGAATTAAAAATGTCGGACTTTTCCCACAGATCGACGAAGCTTGTCTCACGGATATTCCCGGCAGACAGCGGCATGTAAGGGCAAGGGGTCAATTCGCCATTGGGGGTTACACGCGCGTAGTTGGTGCCGGCGAGGCAACCGCCGCCCATATAACCAGTCGCTTTGGTAATCGGGGAGTTTGGATCTTTCTCGTAAGCCAGCCGTTTGAAATGCGGCGCACAGCGGGCTCGGACGAGCATGCCCTTGTAATTATCCTGACAGTTGACCAGGTAGCCGAGCACCTCTTCGTACTGGGCCGGGGTGATGTCGGTCAGTTCTTCGCCGCGGCCGGTGCAGACCATGAAGAAAACATTGAGCACCTTGGCGCCAAGTTGGTGCGCCCAATCGATCACCTCAGGCAGTTCCTGGTAATTCATGGGTTGCGCGCTGAAGTGTACTTGGAAGGCCAACCCGTTTCGCTTGCAGGCCTCGATGCCGGCGAGTGCGGCTTCCCACGCACCGGGAACGCCACGGAAGCGATTGTGTTTCTGGGGATCGAGCGAATCGATACTGATGCCCATGCCCATCACGCCGATTGCGACCAGCTCCTTCGCCATCCGGTCATTGATCAACATGCCATTGGTCCCGAACACCACCATGAAGCCGAGCGTCACGGCGTGGCGCGCAATGTCGAGGATGTCAGGACGGACGAGCGGTTCGCCGCCCGTGATCACAAGGAGGCAGCCCTTGTTGACCTCTGCAATCTGATCGATGAGCTTGTAGCATTCTTCAGTCGAGAGCTCGTCGTTCCCGCCGGCGGACTTCGTCGTTGCGTCGAGATAGCAATGGTCGCACTTGAGATTGCAGCGTTTCGTGAGGTTTAGGGCGATAAGATAGGGTTTGAAGTCGTCGACGGTTCGGCCGTCATGCGGCGCAGGAGCAGTGGATGACGGAGTAAAGAACTGCGTCACCTGTTGCTGGATAGAGCCGAACGCGCCCGCAAGAGACGGGGCATTGAAGATTGGAAGAGATTTACCCATGAGTTTTAGTCGCTACGTGTTGAATGTTGAATTATGAATGTTGAATGGGAAATGTGTGCGTCGGGACAGGCCTGTCATTCAACATTGAGAATTCAACATTTAACATTGGCAAAGCTAGGAACTAGTTTTGCCGGTCAGGTTCGAGATCATCTCTTTCAAGTTGCCGGTCTTCATGGCTTCCGCCATGTAGTCCTTGGCTTGTTCGATGCCCTCGTGGGCCACTTCGGCCGTGATGACCACGACGCCGATCTTATCGGCATGTTTTTCGATGAGGGCACGCGTACACTCGCGCATGAACCCTTCGGGGGCCCGCTCGAGTTGTGATTGAGCCTCCGGCATCCAGGTATAGGGAGAGGCAGGGGCCGGTTCCTCCGCGTGGCCGTTCTCGTTTCCATGACCGTTCTCGTGCGAGGCCGTCGCGCCATTGGTGCCGGTCGTCGCAGCGGCCACGGTAGCCTGTGCTTCAGTCGAGGCGCCGGTTCCCTTATTCGCGAAGATGGGGGTGTAGTCTTCTGAGGCCGCTTCCTGAATCATGGGCGCGGCATACTCCAGCGTAATCGTGGTCATGCCGAGTTTGCGAGCGGTCTTTTCGATTTTGGCCTTGGCGCGTCGACGTTGGAATCCGGCTGGGACTGCACGAATTCCTTCTTTGGCGTCCTTTGTCCATTGCATGGGGACGTCATCGTAGGCCAGGTCAGTTTCGAGGGCTCCTTCAACGTGCGCGGCTGCCTCGAAGATCTTCTTGTCGACCAGTTTGAAGCGATCGCCTCCGGCGGCGCAGACGGGGCACTTCACGGGCGTCTCACCCTTGCCGATGTAGCCGCAGCCGTCGCAGACGAAGTAATCCTGGGTCATGCGGTCCAGGTAGGCTTGAGTGCCTGCACTGACTTTCGGCTTTTCTTCCACGATCTCGGTCATTATGCCGCTGAGCGTCGGGCCCATGAGATCCTGCACCACAGACTCGTCAGCCTGCATCTTATCGCGGTCGATACCGGCGGCATCCAAGCTGCCACCCAGTGCGCGCATGGCATCCATTGCGCCCTTGGGAAGGATGTGCCCTATGGCCGTATCAACCACCGTGTTGCTGATGATGGTGTGGCCCTTTTCGATGGCATAGCGGTGGATGGCCGTCTTGGCCACGCCTCTGGCGAATATCGGGATCTTTTCCATCCGGCGGAGGGCTTCTTCCGTCCAGGCGATGGTGTATTCCGCCAGTGTATCGATCGGTGGTACGTACTTTCGATTCGACACCAGGATATTGCAGGGCGCGGACCGCAAGAGATTTTCCGTGTTGCTGCCGATGTCCATATCCTCGTCGCTGTGCACGCCGATCCGTCCGACGATGAGCAATGCCGGGATATCCTTGCGCACGTATTGAATGATCTTTTCGAAGGCCTTGCCGTCCAGCAGGGTGGTCTTGACGTCGGTTTGCTCGGCCTGAGCGATCTCGCGGCAGATGTCGAGGTGCGACTGGTAGATCTTTGCGAGGCCGCTGTCGATGATTTCTTCGTGTAGCTTTTCCTGCTCTTTAAAGCGGAACACCTTGCCGGCTTCCTCATTGAGGACACCTGAGATGCTATGGAACGCGGCATAATGGAAATAGGGATCGAAGGCCGAGATGGCTTCGACCGGCATGTTGAAGGCCTTGCCCAGTGCCAGGCCGGTCATGAGTCCACCGAAGGAATAGGGGCTACCGTCTACCGCCACCACGATTCTCCCGGCAGTCATGGGCTGGGTCTGCTTGATGATCAGCATGTCCGAATTCCGCACGCGACGAAGCACGCGCTCGGTGTTACTGCCGATCACGCTGTCCTTTACCGCGCCGACACCCAGGGCGCCCATGATCACTAGGTCGTAGGCATTGGTATTGATGTCTTCGGCCAGCACCTTCCAATTCCGGCCTTCGAGCGAGCGACGCTCGATCGGCAGGTTGTTTTCCGCGCATTTCTTATCGACATAGTCGAGGTAGGAGTCGGTGATGATCTGGAGACCACGGGTAATCAGTGAATCGTGAATTTGGCGCTGACGGTCGAGTTCTTTTTCATCGTGGTATTCTTCGGGCAAGCCCGCTTCCATCTGTTTGAAGCGTTTATCATGCATTTTGGCCGCGTAGACGTGGCTGCCCACGATCTTCGAGCCGAAGGCTTTAGCAAAATGAACCCCGACGTCGACGGCGGTGTTGGAATGGTCGGAGTTATCGACCGGGACATAGATCGTCTTATACATAGAGCTGTCTCCTCCAGATGCCCTCCTGGCCAGGGCGAACGAGAGTAATTGTCAAAATTTCCAAATGGTTGACGAACATCCACTGACTCAAAGAACGCAAATGATAGCACCGGCCTGAATTCGAATGCAAGGCATCGACGGGGGCTGGTGGGACGATGCTAGGACGCCGGGGTTGGGACGGACTTTTCGCTCGCATCCTTTGCGGCGCGAAGGGATTGTCGGGAGCGGAGAATCTCTTCCAGGGAAAGGAGGGCATCGCGTCCAGAGTTCCCTTCGATCCCTCGGATCAAACTCTTGTCGGCATAGGGGCCTGATTCTTTTGGGGCCTGGGATAGGGATCCCGTCCACTTCCGTGGATCCCGGCTTCCCTCTTTCCGTTCCCAGGCCCGGAGGCAGGCCTTGGCGATGAACGAGTTCAGCGGCGCCGGGTTATAGAGGAGCTTTCTGATACTCGTCGGAGTTAACATCAGAGGGTTATAGCCGGCCGAGAGGTAGCCCTCTTCTAGTAGCCGTTGTTCCAAATCGGTGTTCGGCTGAATGCCCAAAAAGAACATGAGGGGGAAGACGCGCTCCTCACCCAGGATTGCGGCAACCACCTTGTAGGACTCCACGCTTTGGAGCAAAGACTCCTCGGTTTCTTTTGGACTGTTCAGCGAATAGTTGAGAATGACCTTCCCTTTAAATCCTGCTTCCGCTAGATAGCGACAGCCATCGTACAGCCGCTCAAGCTTGAATCCCATGTGGAGGTTGTTCAACACCTCCTGGGAGCCCGACGTAATGGCGACTTCGAGATCGCCGACGCCGGACCGGACCATGAGTTTTGCCATCTCCGGAGTGATGAGCGATGTCCGAATATAGCCAGACCACTCGATCTCCAACTTCTCGGCAAGAATCCGTTCAAGAATTTCAGTGCATTGGGGATAGGCCTCCTTCCCGGTAATGAACTGTGCATCCGTGAACCAGAAACGCCTGGCACCCCATTGATGGTAGTGCTGAGAGATATCCTTGACGACCATGGAGGGGGGCCGATAGCGCACCCGCTTTCCTTCAATATAAGGGTAGAGACAGAAGGCACAGTCGTAGGGGCAGCCTCGCTTCGACTGGACCCCGATGGATTCACCCGCATATTCTTGATATTGCGGAAAGATCGAAGTCAGGTAGGGCAAGTCGACGGTGAGGGCATCGAGAAGAGCCGGCGCGCCCTGCTGGCCCTTTCGAATGGTCTTTCCCTCCCGGAGAATGTAGCGTTCGTTCTCCAGCGACTGGCCTTCAATGACCTTGAGGATGGCGTCTTCACCTTCCCCAAGTATCCCGATGGTGCCTTCAGGGAGTTTCTGGATAAGCTGATCGGCAAAGGCGGTAAAGGCCCCTCCGCCGATCATGATGTGCGCCTTCGGGAACTCCTTCGCGATCAACCAGGGGTAGGAAAGCGCCGCACGGATATGACTGTAGTAACGGTAGAGCTGTTGCAGCCCCGCAAACGAGGCGACAATCCGCTTGAGTGGATTGCTCGCAAAGTAGAAGTTAAACGCATGTTCCAGCGAGGAGTCTCCCTCATGCGGGGAAAAGATCTGAATGTCGCGCCAGGAGAAACAGACGAGGTCCGGCTTGAACTCGGTGGCGGCATCACGGACCGCGCGGCTCCGTTGGGCGTCAGGATAGAGGGATAGATCGAGAATACGCTGCCGCACCTCTGGCTTACGCCGATGAATAAAGTCAGCGAGATAGGTCACCCCGATGGGATAGACCTTCTTGCAGGGGAGAAAAATGTAAAGAATTGAATTCATAGCCTAAAGTCGTCAAGTCTGAAAGTCATAAAGTCGGAAGCCATGGACGTGATGCCCTTCCGATTTTCATAGACTTTCCAACCATCATTTGGTGGCGACATGTATCGCCACGATCCCGCCGGTCAGGTTGCGATACGTGACCTGACGAAAGCCTGCGTCGAGGAGCATCTGTTTCAATCGTTCCTGGTCCGGGAAGTTCCGAATGGAGGCGGGGAGATATTCGTAGACGCCGGTCGTGTCATGCGCCACTTTCGTGCCAATCCAGGGAAGAAGCCGGAACGAATACCAATCGTACAGTGCCCGCAGCCAACCGAAGACGGGTCGGGAAAACTCCAGGCACACAAACCGCCCCCCTGGTTGCAAAATACGGTGAATTTCCGTGACCGCTTGCCGAAGGTCGCCGACGTTCCTCATGCAAAATCCCGTGGTTACGGCATGGAAGGTTTCATCGGGAAATCCCAGATGCTCGGCGTTGGCTTCGAGACAGGTGATCCGTTGTCCCAGGCCCCGCCCGGTGACTTTCTTCAGCCCCTCGACGAGCATGGCGTGGTTCAGGTCGGAGGCAATGACGCGACCGTTGGCTCCCATGCGCGGTTCGATCAAGAGCGCGAGATCGGCTGTGCCGGAACCGACGTCGAGTGCCCGGCCTTCTGTGGTGACGGGCACATAGGAGGCAGTAATTTTTTTCCACCGGTAGTGCAGTCCAAAACTCAGGAGCGTGTTGTTGAGATCGTAGACGCCCGCGATGGCGGTAAACATTCGTTGCACGGCTTGTTCACGGGCTTGGCCCGACCAGGTCGATACGGCGAGCGGAGCCGCCGGGGAGTCGGTCCCCTTCTGAACGGGCGGTGTATCCACGTGTACCATGAGAGCGTGGTAGCACCTGCCTTCCGGGTTTGTCAAGGCAAGCAGGCTCGCGTGCTATAATCTCGCCCCTGATGCATAACTCGATCATCATTAAAGGGGCGCGGGAGCACAATCTCAAGAACATCGACGTGACGATCCCGCGCGACCAGCTCGTCGTGATCACGGGGCTGAGCGGATCTGGCAAGTCGTCGCTAGCCTTCGATACGATCTATGCCGAGGGGCAACGGCGGTATGTCGAGTCGCTCTCAGCCTATGCCCGTCAGTTCCTCGAACAGATGGGCAAACCCGACGTCGACTCGATCGAAGGGCTCTCGCCTGCCATTTCCATCGAGCAAAAAAGCACCAGCCACAACCCCCGGTCCACGGTCGGCACCGTGACGGAAATCTACGACTACCTCCGTCTCCTTTTTGCCCGTGTCGGGCGCCCCTCCTGCTTCCAGTGCGGCGATGAAATTACCGCGCAGACGGTGCAACAGATGGTCGATGCTATCGGCCTGCTGCCCGAGGGGAGCAAATTTCAGGTGCTGGCCCCGATCGTCCGCGGCAGGAAGGGAGAATATCGGAAAGAACTCCTTGACATGCGCCGGGCCGGCTACGTCCGGGCCAGGGTCGATGGTCAGCTGGTTGAGTTGGGCGAGGACATCACGCTCGATAAACAGAAGAAACACACGATCGAAATCGTGGTCGATCGGCTGGTGATGAAGTCGAGTGAGACCTTGACGCGACGGTTGGCCGATTCGGTGGAGACTTCGTTGAAACTCGCCGGCGGCCTGGTCGGGGTGCTGACGGACAACGGGAAAGTGTCACTCTATAGCGAGAAGCTCGCCTGCATTCGCTGCGGCGTCAGTTATCCGGAAATTACTCCCCGCGTATTTTCGTTCAATAGCCCGCACGGAGCCTGCCCGGCCTGCGATGGCATCGGCTACGCCATGATACCTGGCTGTCCAGATGATGAAGACTTTACGTTGTTGGAACCCTGCGGGGTCTGCAAGGGGGCGAGACTGCGGCCTGAAAGTTTGTCCGTCAAGATAGCCAAACAGTCGATCGCGGAGGTGACGCATCTCTCCGTACGAGCGGCTGCCGATTTCTTCAGTTCGCTGACATTCACCGAGCGCGAACGGATGATTGCGCATCGCATCTTGAAAGAAATTCGCGAACGGCTCGGGTTTCTCGTCAACGTCGGTCTGGACTACCTGACGTTGGATCGGGCGGCTGCCACATTGTCCGGTGGAGAAGGCCAGCGCATCAGGCTCGCCACGCAAATCGGTTCCGGCCTTGTCGGTGTCCTCTATATCCTCGACGAGCCGTCGATTGGGCTCCATCAACGGGATAATCGCCGCTTGCTCCAGACCCTGCTGCGCCTGCGCGACCTGGGCAACACGGTGGTGGTGGTCGAGCACGACGCAGAAACCATGATGGCGGCGGACCATCTGATAGATATGGGGCCGGGCGCCGGGACGCAGGGGGGTCAGGTCATTGCCCAAGGCACGCCGACTGACGTCATGGGGAATCTCGACTCGCTGACGGGCCAGTATCTCCGCGGCACGCAAATGGTCAGCCTTCCTCGCCGACAGCGCAAGGCCAAGGGGATGTTGTCCATCGTGGGAGCTACGAAACACAATCTCAAGGGCGTAACTGCCAAGATTCCGCTCGGCCTGCTCACCTGCGTGACCGGTGTGTCTGGGTCCGGAAAGAGTACGCTGGTTCTCGAGGTCCTATTCCATTCCCTCTCCCAGCTGCTCTATCACAAAAAACCAAAGATTGATGGCTGCAAGGAACTGCTGGGTGTCGCCGCGCTGGATAAAGTGATCGATATCGACCAGTCCCCGATCGGCCGGACTCCGCGCTCGAACCCGGCGACCTACACTGGCCTGTTCGGATTCATCCGGGATCTCTATTCCAATCTTCCTGAGTCCCGCGTGCGGGGATACAAGCCCGGCCGCTATAGTTTCAATGTAAAGGGCGGCCGCTGCGAGGCCTGCCAGGGCGACGGGTTGATCAAGATCGAGATGCATTTCCTGCCGGACGTCTATGTGACCTGTGAGGTTTGCAAGGGCCAGCGGTACAACCGCGAGACGATGGAGATTCACCATAAGGGAAAGAGCATCGCCGATGTGTTGAATATGACGGTGGACGAGGCCGTGGAGTTCTTCGAGCATATTCCGTTTATCAAGCGGAAGCTCGACACCTTGCATGATGTCGGGTTGCACTACGTGAAACTTGGCCAGTCCGCCACGACGCTGTCAGGAGGCGAGGCGCAACGGGTCAAACTCTCGCGCGAACTGTCGAAACGTCCGACCGGACGCACGATGTACATTTTGGATGAACCGACGACCGGGCTTCATTTCGCCGATGTGCAACGGTTGCTCGACGTGCTCGATCGCCTTGTCGAAACCGGTAACACCGTGGTCGTGATCGAACACAATCTCGATGTGATCAAGAACGCCGACTGGATTATCGACCTCGGACCGGAGGGAGGCGATCGAGGTGGTGAGATCGTGGCCGAAGGACCTCCCAAAGAAATTGCCAAGTCGAAGCGGTCGTATACGGGACAAGTGCTCAAGGAGGCAGGAGTTTAGTCATGGGTCAACGGTCATTGGTAAATGAAAGACCGTCCCCTGTTCCAATGACTAATGACCACTGACCATTGATTTTTTCAAAAGGAGCCCATGCACACAATCCTGCTGCTTACTGTTTCCAACGTCTTTATGACGATCGCCTGGTATGGGCACCTCAAGTATAAAGACTCGCCCTTGTGGATTGTGATTCTTGTGAGCTGGGGGATTGCCTTCGTGGAGTATTGTTTCCAAGTGCCAGCGAATCGAATCGGACATTACCAATTCAATGCGGCCCAATTGAAAACAATTCAAGAGGTCATTACTTTGGTCGTGTTTTGTATCTTCTCGGTGGTCTATCTGAAGGAAGAGTTGAAATGGAACTATCTGGCTGGTTTTGCCATGATGATCGGTGCCGTGTTCGTCATTTTTAAGGAGTGGTAGCGATGGCAACGAAGAAAAAAGAATCCGGGAAGCCATCGGCATCTTCATTCGAAGGCGGGGCAGCCGAAGACTTCGAAAAGCTCGGCGTGTTTTATTTGGGCCGGCCCTACGACATGGTAGCGAAGCAGCCGAAGCCAGGCTGGCTGTTGTATGACTCGAAAGATCTGCTCACCCATGCCGTCTGCGTCGGGATGACCGGCAGCGGCAAGACCGGCCTCTGCCTTGGGCTCCTCGAAGAAGCGGCGATAGACGGTATCCCCGCTATCGTGATCGATCCCAAAGGGGATCTGGCGAACTTAATGCTGACGTTTCCACAGCTTCGCGGCGAAGATTTTGCGCCTTGGATCAATGAAGACGACGCGAACAAGGAAGGTCTTTCGCCGGGCGAGTTTGCGACGCAGCAGGCGGAACTGTGGAAACAAGGCTTGGGCGAGTGGGGCCAAAGCGGTGCGCGAATTCAGAAACTCAAAGATGCGGCCGAGTTCGTCGTCTACACGCCGGGCAGCAATGCGGGGGTGCCCGTGTCCATCGTGAAGTCGTTTGCCGCGCCTGCTCAGGAAATCCTGGACGATGCAGAGTTGCTGCGCGAGCGGGTGAGCAGCACGACGACCAGTTTGCTCGGGTTGATCGGAGTGGAGGCCGATCCGATCAAGAGTCGCGAGCACATCCTGCTCTCGATGGTCCTGGACCAAGCCTGGAGGAAGGGGCAGGACCTCGATCTGGCTTCGCTTATCCAGCAGATCCAAACGCCGCCTCTGTCGAAAGTCGGGGTGCTCGACCTCGATTCCTTCTATCCCGCGAAAGATCGGTTTGCGCTGGCGATGCAGCTCAACAATCTACTGGCGGCACCGGGGTTTAGTGCCTGGCTCGAAGGACAGGCTCTGGATGTCGGACAAATGCTATATAGCCAGGCAGGCAAGCCTCGGATCGCCATTTTTTCCATCGCGCATCTGAGCGATCCGGAACGGATGTTCTTCGTGACCTTACTCTTGAGCCAGATCCTTGGCTGGATACGGAGGCAATCGGGGACAACCAGCCTGCGCGCCATCCTCTACATGGATGAGATCTTGGGCTACTTCCCCCCGGTGGCGAATCCTCCATCAAAAGCGCCCATGTTGACCCTCCTCAAGCAGGCGCGGGCCTATGGGCTTGGGGTCGTCCTGGCCACGCAGAACCCCGTCGATCTGGACTATAAAGGGCTGGCCAACACCGGCACCTGGTTTATCGGACGACTCCAAACGGAGCGTGATAAGGCACGGGTTCTTGAAGGGCTTGAAGGCGCTGCCGCCAGCTCTGGCAAGAAGTTCGATAAGCAACAGATGGAACAGCTTCTCGCCGGGCTGGGAAGCCGGGTCTTTCTCTTGAACAATGTGCACGAAGACGCGCCGGAGGTTTTTCAAACAAGATGGACGCTGTCCTACCTGCGAGGGCCGCTGACGCGGACGCAGATCAAGACGCTCATGGACCCGGTGAAACTCTCGGGGTATAGGGGTGCAGGGATCGAGGGGTATCAGCGTCCGGAGGGAGCGCAATCTCGTTATCCCGCCACAGCCCTATCCCTGAACCAACGTCCCATGCTCTCCCCCGATATCCCGCAGCATTTCATCCCTGTCCGAGGAAGCCAACCGAGCGGCAGCACGGTGATGTATCAGCCGATGTTGCTCGGGGCATCGCAGGTGCTGGTATCAGACAGCAAGGCCGGCGTCGATGTGGTGCAAGATGTGACCGTGCTTGCGCCGATCTCGGATGGTGCAGTGGCAGTGGACTGGGATCATGCCATGGAAACGGGCTTGGCCCTCGCTGATCTGGAGTCAGCGCCATCAGATGGTGCGCAGTTCGGGTCTGTTCCCAGTGCGGCGAGCAAAGCAAAAAACTACGAAACTTGGAACAAGGAATTTTCAGGCTGGTTGTTCCGCACACAGAAAGTCGATCTCTTCAAGAGCCCCAGCACAAAAGAAGTTTCGAGACCGGGCGTATCCGAGCGGGACTTCCGGGTCCAGCTGCAACAATCCGGCCGTGAAGCACGGGACAAACAATCGGACAGCCTCCGTCAAAAGTACGCACCGAAGGTTGCCGCCCTGCAAGATCGGATCAGGCGTGCAGGACAAATGGTCGAACGCCAGCAAGCGGAGTCTCGCTCGAGTCAAATACAGGCGGCCATTTCGATTGGCGCCTCGATTCTGGGTGCATTCCTTGGGCGAAAGACGATCAGCGCGACGAACATCGGTCGGGCGACAACGGCGATTCGCGGAGCTGGACGTGCGATCAAAGAATCAAAGGACGTCGGTCAGGCCGAGGAGAATGTGACGGCGTTGCAACAGCAGTTGGCCGATCTCGAAGCGCAGTTCAAGAAGGAGACCGATGACCTTGCCGCTGCGACCGATCCCCTCAACGAAAAGTTTGAGGCGATCTCGCTGAAGCCCACCAAAGCGAACATCGCGGTGAAACTGGTTGCTCTCGCCTGGACGCCTCATTGGCGGGATGAGCAGGGCGTGTTAACGGCGGCCTGGTCGTAGGCGGGAGGGAACTGTTCCGGTTCTGTCTCGAGCGGTTGGTCATTCCTTCGACGTTCCCACGGGGCGTCTGATCTCAACTCGTAGTTCATTCGAAGAAGGCCCTTCTCCAGTCGATCGCGCATAAATTCATATTGCGCAAAGAGTCCAAGTTCGCCACCTTCTGCTGCATCTAGTCCATCATGCTGGGATCGTCAGGGCCGGGATGCACGACGAGTGTATAGCACGGCTGGAGATGCCGGTCAGTGAGGCGACGAACTTCTTTTGATGGTGCCGGGGTCGACATGTGGGTCAGCCATTCAGGCTGATCAGGCTATTCAACCAAATGGTGGTCGAGGGCATAGCGGATCAGTTCGGCGGTGGTCGTGAGTTGTAGCTTGTCCAGGAGACGGGCTCGATAGGTACTGACGGTCTTGATGCTGAGAGTGAGGGACTGTGCGATGTACTTAACGGACTGGCCCTGGGCTAACAATACAAGGACCTCGAATTCTCGCTTAGACAATGTGTGATGATCGGGACTGGTGGCGTTCTTATTCAGGCTGCCGGCCATGCGCTCTCCGAGTGAGGCGGTGACGTACATGCGGCCGGTCAGGACTTGCTTGACCGCCCTGGCCAGCTCTTCTGGTGCAGTCTGTTTGGTGAGATAGGCCATCGCCCCGGCACGGAAGGCACGAACCGCATATTGCTCCTCGGGGTGCAGGCTCAGGACCATCAGAGGGAGTTGGGGCGCTATGCTGTGTAACTCGCACAGCAGTTCCAACCCGCTTTGATCAGGAAGGCTGATATCCACGATGGCCAGATTCCACGGCTCCTCCTGCACCGCAGCAATCCCCTTCTGAGCGGTATCGGCTTCACCGACCTCGAAGTGAGGGAAAGTCCCCGCAAGGATTTGTTTCACGCCCAGACGTACGACCTCATGATCGTCGATGACGAGAACTTTCACCTGCTCCGTCCCAATCATGGAGTGAAGCATTCCGCAACCGGTACGGAGGCGCGGGCCGTGGTTCCGACTCCGGAGGTTCCTGCGATATGAAAGTGGCCGCCTAGGAGAGAGACTCGTTCCTGCATTCCTCGAAGCCCAAAGGAATGAGGCATGGCCATCCTCTCGCGGGTGATGCCCTTCCCGTTGTCAGTCACTTCTAACGTCACCCTGCCGTCTTCTTGGTACAACCGCATACGCACGTGCGAGGCGGCGGCGTGACGCATCACATTCGTCAGCAGTTCCTGCGCAATTCGAAACAGCGCTGCTGACGTTTCGGAGGGCAGCGCTATGGATGACAACTCCGGTGCCACGTCTATCGCGCACCGCGCGGCTGTGCGATGTTGGAATGTCGTGGCGAGACATTCCAATGCTGGGACCAGCCCGAGATCGTCCAGCATCGCGGGGCGCAAGGATGCCGCTGTCGCGCGGACGGACTCCAAGAGTGCGTCGACCGATCCTGACATGGCCTGGACTTTGCTCAGCAGATCCGTCCTGCCGGTTGGAGTGAGCGACCGTGTCAGTTTCGTGCCGAACCATGCCAGATCGAATTTCAAGCCGGTCAAGGCCTGTCCGAACTCGTCGTGTAACTCCCGTGCAATTCTCCGCCGTTCTTCTTCTGCAGCTATCTGCGTTCTGCGGGCCTCGCTGCGTAATCGGGCATGGGCCAGCTGGAGATCCTTTCCCACGTGGGTTTGCGAAGCGACGGCGGTACCGATGGCCATGAGGCTGATCAGGTCCCCATGAGTCCCCAGCACCCGCGTGATATTCCAGGAGAGCATCGTCTGTGGCCCAGTGCGTGGCTGGAGAGGGATCTCAAGTCCCTTCACCGCCTTTCCCGTGGTGACCTGAGCGAGTTTGGCCAGGAGCGACTCACGCATTTCCATCGGAAGACACAGTTCCACAAAGCTGCGACCCAGCGCTTCGTGAATGATCCAGCCGGAGACTGTTTCGGCCCCGCGGCTCCATCCCAGAATGACGGATTTGGGCGAGAGAAGCAGGATCGCACTGCTGGAGGTTTCCAGGAGCACGCGATAGCAAGGGTCAATCGGCTCCCCTTGGTGGGAGGGCAGCGTCGAAGGACGTCGAGTCTCGCTTCCCTTATTCTTCCTCACCCCGCGCTTTGAAGCGGGAGAGGAGGCGACCGTGACAAGGTGGTTGCGCAGGTGTTTCATATCGTGGTGAGTGTCGGTTCAAGGTAGATGTCCGCGGTGATGCATGTGCCTCGACCTGCCGTGGATTGAATATCAAGACGACCACCGATCTTTCGAATCCGATCTTCCATATGCACGAACCCAATGCCCTTCGCCTGTCCGTGCTCGGCGTCGAAGCCTGATCCGTTGTCGCGAATGCTCAGTCTCACGCGGGAGCCGATGTGCCGCAGGACGATCCCGATTTGTGTGGCGCAGGCGTGACGGACGCAATTGCTCAAGGCTTCTCTGGAGATCGTGACGAGTTCACGGGCTTCTTCGCCGGTCAGAATCTCCTCAGCCGCCGGGTCGATTTCCACACAGATCCGTAACGTACTCACCTGCTCAAAGGTCTGTGCGAGGGCCTGTAGCTCGGACGCTAGCCGAAAAGGGTCAACGCTGTCTGATTCCACGCTCAGAATCATGCGTCGGATTTCCTGGATGAGCTTGTTGAGCCGCTCGGTCGCCTGACCGTGGGAACACAGTAAAGCGGGTGGCACACTCCTGCGCAATTCAGGGGATTGCGCAAGGCTCGCCCCGATCGCATAGAGCGCTTGCAACACAGAATCGTGCAATTCCCGTCCGATGCGACGGCGGTCGTGAAGCAGGGCACTCAGTCGTTGCTCGGATGCCTTGAGGGCACAGGCGAGGCTGCTTCCGATCTGTTCACGTAGCAGGAAGGGAACAGACTCAGCTGAGTCGCAGGGAATTCTTTGAGCGAGAGATGCACGCCGCTGCGTCGGCTTGCCGGGGGATTGCCGAAACCCGTCGATAATCCTGAATTCTCGTCGATCTTTCATCAGTTGGAACTCCCTTTCTAATCATGTGGCGCGGAACGTTCACGGAGCCTGTACTCGCCCATGATTGTCAGTTCAAGAGGACACTACTAGTACGTGACTCTCACCTATTTGGTCACCTGGCTGTTCCGCCAGGTGACCAAATACGTGGATTATGAAAACTTATAGCCGATGAAAAATGGTGCGATCTTGATGTTCCCTGTGAAAGGAGACAGCTGATGTACGGAGTAAAAGATGTTGAGTTCAGTGAAAACGGATTTATAGTGAAGACGTTGCACGGGGAGCAGCTCGCCCAATCTTATCGACTCCGGCATAAAGTCTTTGCCGAGTCACTGAAGTGGGTTCCTGAGACGGATGACAGACAGGAGATGGATCTGTACGATTTGTGGGGGACATCCGTTGGCCTGGTCAGAGACGATGGAGCAGTGGTCGGGGTCGCTCGACTCCTTCCCTCTTCCGGGCAATTCATGCTCGAAAAGGAGTTCGGTGCCCTACTCCCAGCGGACTACCAAATCAGAAAAAATTCAGATACGGCTGAGATTACCAGGCTTGCGGTCGATCCTGAAATCCGCGATAGAGGACTCTCGTCCACGATGATGCTGTTGCTGTTGAAAGGTGTCTATCAATGGGCCGTTGAGAACGACATTCGGTACTACTATCTTGAGGTCGAGCACCGGTTCTTTCGAACGCTTCGAGCGCTAGGGTTCCCTTGTGAAATGTTAGGAGAGCCAGTGGTGCTCCCTCCGGCTGGAGCCAGTTCTGTGGCAGCGCTGTACGACATGGTTCGATTTGACGAAGAGAACGCGAGTAAGAAACCACAGTTATTGAACTGGATATCCTCTATTGAGACGCTGCAGGGCGAGATGATTGTTGGTCGGACTTCTACGTATTCAAACTGCGAGAGGTTGGCATTAGTGGATGCAGCAGCGTAATGGAATGAGTGGTGCACCTCGATCCGGGAACAACCTGCAATCCTCTTGTGAGAAGATCAATGAAACCGACGCTGATTACACCACATTAGGCAGGCCGTGCTGGATCGCGGTCGCAACCGCATGGGATCGCGAGGTGACGTCCAGTTTCGAGAAGATGCTTTCCACGTGGAACCGTACGGTCCGTTCAGTCACGCCGATGATTTTGGCAATCTCCCAGTTCGTCTTGCCGTTTTTCACCCAGTTTAGGACCGTCATCTCACGCAACGTGAGTTCTCTCACGCAGGGGGCAACCGGTTGCGAACTCTTAGGAGCGGTGCGCAAGAGGGCAAGATGGACGTGGTACCCAAAGTACTCGACCAGCGGCACATACCGTGTTGCGTCCACGCGCTCAGCCGAAGCAAATGAGCAAAAGGTTGCGACCCCGCATGCATTATCTGCTGATCCTGTTGTGATTCCATCCCCTAGACCGAACTCCTTCGCCGCTGCCATAAATTCGCGCTGTTTGTCCGAGCTTGCGGCCTTGTAGGTCGTTTCCCAATGTTGAGTCCCAGATTTCTGTAAGGCCGTCTGGAAGACCGGGTCAACCTCAAAATACCCTTTCTGCCAATAGAGACGAAGCCATTCTTCCGGATAGCTGACATTGAGCACATTGGTAAAGCCCTCAAACGAGCCCGTGCGACTGAGTTTCGCAAGTCCACCGATCACCCGGGTAAAGGGAAACAGGGCTTGAAACCGTGCAAGCACACCTTTGACATCTTCGGGGCATTCTGACTGCGCCGCGAAGTGCAGGACCTCAATAAAATTTTCACACTCGGGTTTGGTTAAGCGGGTAAATAGGTCTTTGGGGAAAGAGCGTTTAGTCTGGAGATGTGCCATCGATAGCCTCTGACAGGATAGACTGCATGGATTTTACCATACAAGACAGCTTGACGAGAGGGGTATTTTGGCCCTAGGAAGATCCCTCTCAACGGGCTATATACTCAAGAGCATTCCAGATGATTTAATCCCATTGGGAATACGTAGTCGTGGATCTGTCAGCTAAAGGATGGCATTCTGTGATGGTTATGGCATGAGGAGCCGACGTTATCTCTTGGCTCTGGGGCTGGTTTCTTTATTGTGTCCGTCGTTTGGACATGCGCAGGCACTTCGATTCCAGCCCCAGGGGGCGACTGCGGCTGGCCAGGGGAATGCCTTTGTCGCACAGGCCGATAATGCCTCGGCCATTCACTACAACCCTGCCGGACTGAGCCAAGTGAAGGGAGTTCAAGTAGTCACCGGAACAACCCTGCTTGGGGGGTCCATCAAGTTCAAGAGCCCGACCGGGATAGACGGTCGAGGGGACTTCGGGGGGAGTATCGCGTTTCCTCCCCCGAGCCATTCCTACGTGAGTGCGAACCTAGGCTCACTCGGTTGGGATAGTCTGTCGAATGTGACGGTAGGTCTTGGTCTTACCTCGCCGTTTGGTTTGAATGTCCGCTATCCGGTGGATGGCACCTTCAATACCGCGGTCACCTCTGCGGCGATTCCACTCATCGATATCAAGCCCACTTTCGCGTATAAGTTTAACGATCAGTTGGCCGTTGGAGTGAGCGCCGATATCTACACCTTTGCGAGCTTTCTTGGGCAGGGGCATGCCGAGCAGAAACAAATAGGTGCCGGGGTCTTTGGCATTCCAATGGGGGCTTCCGTCGAATTCAACGGCAAAGGAACAGGGGCGGGTGCAACCGTCAGCTTGCTCTATACACCTCTGAGAAACAGCGCGGGCAAACCGATCGCCTCCATTGGGCTGGTCTATCGGAGTCAGGCTGTGCTGCCGTTGAGTGGATCGTTATTGGTCAACGGGACGAAGGTTGTCGATGGGTCCACTAACCTTGTGCTTCCGCAGATGTATACCGGAGCCATTGCGGTCTGGCCGGTTCGTACGAGTGAGCGGGAATGGAAGTTGGAGCTTGATGTGGAATATGTCGGGTGGAAATCAAATCGTGACCTCGACGTCCATCTCTCCTCCGGCGGGGTCATCCCGCAACCACAACAGTGGAAAACCGTGCCGGTCGTGGCCATCGGCACTGAGTACAAATGGCTCAACCCCCTGTGGTTGCCTCATTGGGATGTGGCAGTCCGATCAGGGTACACGCGAACTGAGAATCCCGTTCCTGATATGACGTTTAACCCGGGGATCATTTCTTTATCTTCCAGCGCGCTGTCCATTGGAGCCGGTTTCTTATGCAAAGACCAGGGCCAGTTTCTGGGGCTGGTGCCATGCGGAAGCACGTCCGCGCTCTGGCCGAAGGCGATTGGATTCGATGTGGCGTTTCAGGAATGGTTCTATGAGCCGAGGACGGTTGCCGGGAATCTTAACCCCACTGTCAACGGGACATACCATGCCTATGTCCATTTAGGGACCGTCAGCGTCCAATTCATGTTTTGAGGAGAGGGCCAGGCGAGGGGCAAGTGACATGAGGTAAGAGGAAAGACATTCGTTCTGGGCGCCACTAGCCTCTGCCCCCGCGCTTTCCGCCCAAACTGCAACAGATGACCGCGTTCAACTGTGCGAGGGAGTAGTTTTCGCGAGCGTTTTCCGCATCTCCGCGACGGTCTTGACATCGAGACCGGCTGCCGTCAATTCGCTGTCTGTGGCGGCAGCGATGTTCGCCAGGCTGCCATATTGTTTGAGCAGGCGGGTCCGTTTGATTTCGCCGATGCCGCGCACGTGATCGAGTGGAGAGGCCATAAGGGCTTTGCCGCGCAGCTTGCGATGGAAGGTGATCGCAAATCGATGGGCCTCGTCACGGATGCGTTGCACGAGATGAGTGGCCGGGGAGTTCGCACGAAGCACAATGGGGTTCTTTCGACCGGGCAGGAAGATCCGCTCGTCCTTCTCGCCGCGCGCCTTGGCCAATCCAATAATTGCGAGGTCCTGATGGTGGACTTGCTTCAGACCTTCCATGGCTGCGGCGAGTTGGCCTAATCCTCCATCGATGAGGATGAGATCCGGGCGCGCGAGATCCTCGCTCTCCCCATAGCGGCGCGTGACGACTTCCTGCATGCTGGCGAAATCGTTGGCACCGGTCACGGTTTTGATTTTGAATCGGCGGTAGTCCGCTTTCTTCATCTGGCCATCTTCCCATACGACCATGGACGCGACGGACTGGTTACCCATGGTGTTTGAAATGTCGAATCCTTCGATGCGCCGAGGCACGCTAGCCAGTCGTAGGAGCCGCTTCAATTCTTCAACAGCTTGCCGGCCGATCTCTTCGTCTCGGAGGTGATTAGCGACGGCGGCGTCGGCGTTCTCTTCCGCCAGGAGGAGCAACTGATGCTTCACGCCCCGCTCGGGCGCCACGATGCGGACAGCGTTCCCGCGCTTGCCTGAGAGCCACTCTTCGATCACCGTCACGTCGTCGAGGACGGTGGGAATGAGCAGCTCTTTGGGCGGTTGACCGTCTTTATTGTAGAACTGTTCAATGGCGGATCGAACGAGCTCCTCGTCGCCGGCGTCGGCTGAATGAGGCCAAAAGAAGTCTTTACGTCCGATCAGGAGGCCGCCGCGCACGAAGAGGATATGGAGATCGACCGCCGAGCCTTGCCGTGCCAGGCCAATCACGTCTTGGTCGATCGTCGTCGTTTGGGTGATGCGTTGTTTTTCGAGCGTGCGTTCGATATTGAAGAGCCGATCGCGCAAGCGTGCCGCTTCCTCGAATTCTTCGCTTGCCGCCGCCATTTCCATTTGGCGGCGCAAGTCGTCCAGCAATTCATGGTCGCGTCCTTCGAGAAACTGGCGGACCTGCGCGACGATGTGGTGGTAATCCTCTTTCGATTGATTGCCGGTGCAGGGCGCCATGCACCGTTTGATTTCGAATTCGATACAGGCTCGCTCTGCCTTGCCGTCGATGTCGATCGTGCAGGTGGCCAAGGGAAAGGCTTTTTTGATAACTCGCAACGTCTCCCGCAAGGCGCCTGCCGGCGTGTAGGGGCCATAGTAAAGGGCGCCGTCTTGTTGCACGCGGCGGACGATGGAGAGGCGTGGGAAGTCCTCTTTGATCGGCAGGCGAAGGTAGGGGTATTGCTTGTCGTCCCGTAACACCACATTGAAGCGGGGCCGATGCTGCTTGATCAGATTGCTTTCAAGGATGAGCGCTTCGAGTTCTGAGCGGGTGACGATCGTTTCGAGGTCTGTGATGTGGCTGACCAGGACGGTGGTTTTCGGGGAGTGGTCGGTCCCTTTTTGAAAGTAGGACCGCACGCGGTTAGACAGGACTGCGGCCTTCCCGATGTAGAGCAATTCGCCCTGCTCGTCTCTGAACAGATAGACGCCGGGCTGGTCTGGTAGATGGTCGAGCTTAGATTGCAGGGTGCTGGTCATTGGTCCCTAGTCATTGGTCAAGAGAGGAAGGGGCATCAGCCGCTGGTCTCCGGTCGTTCAACGACCTTACCATTGTATCGCTAGATGGATGAAGAGGCTATGAACGGTTGAGTGAGGTCTCGGATGGCCCGATTGCCTTGAAGTAGGCATTGAGTACTCGCAGGAAGATTCCCAGATCTTGGCACAGCATCTCATGTTGAGCCGTAGGGATATCATCCTCATCTAGGCATGTCATCAGGTGGTCCATGAGCTCGCAAGCGGCGCCTCTGGCGATGCGGAAGAATTGTACGTCCTCCTTGTAATGATACCTCCCAAATCCTTTTGCAATGTCGGACGTGAGGGAAATGGCTGCTGTTCTGATTTGAGCGGCGAGATTGTAACGTTCGTGGGCTGGCAAACCTTCGGCAATCTCATAGAGTTTCCTGCGAAGATCTTTCCCGAGTTTCCACACTTCAAGATCTTAAAATGATTTAGCAGTAGCCATTTGTCTGCAGCAATGACCAGTGACTTCTTAGCGCAACGACCGGACAAAGGAGGGACTGAGGCGTCCGCGCGCGACTTCCGCGACCGGACCTTTCATGGTGAGACTGAAGTCCGCAGCGACCTCGATGTTGAGCTGCCCCCCAGGCATCTTCACCGTGACGGGGCTTTTCACCATCCCGAGCCGGACGGCCGCACTCGCAGCGGCGCAGGAGGAGGACCCGGAGGCCTGCGTTTCGCCGGCCCCGCGTTCCCAGATCAGGATGAAGAGTTCTTTGGGGCCGATCGGTACGGCGAGTTGAACGTTCGTTCGTTTCGGGAAGAGGGAATGGTTCTCTAATGCCGGTCCCAATTTCAGGAGATCCTCTCTCGACCAGGACTGCCCAGCTGGTTTGAAGACGACACAGTGGGGGTTACCGACGCTGACCCCGGTGAAGGTGAGGGATCGGCCTGCGACGTCGACGGGCTGTTCGATCAGTTCGCTGGTCGTGAGCGTGCAGGGGAGTGAAGCTGCTAGGAACGAGGCCCGGCCCATTTCGACGGTGACGGTGCTCGCATCCCCATGCCGGTCCAGATGCAGTGCAATCGTTACTAGCCCGCCTTTGGTCTCGACGGTGAAGTGCGTCTTTTTCGTCTTGCCGGTCGCGTGGAGATAGCGGGCAAAGATGCGCAAGCCGTTGCCCGACTTTTCCGCCTCGCTGCCGTCAGGGTTGAAGATGCGCAGGCCGAAGTTTGCTTTCTTTGACGGGACCAGCGCAAGGATCCCATCGCTGCCGAGGCCCCAGTTACGATCACAGATGGATTTGATCCTTGAAGGGGTGAGCGAGAACGACAGATCTTTGGGATCCATCACCACATAGTCATTGCCCAGCCCGTGCCCGCGAAAGAATCCATTCTTCATCCTTGAAGCCTCCAGACTTGCCAATCACCAAGGGTCAACCTTCAACCGGGGAGAAATGGTACTTGGTCAGTGGCCATTGGTCAACGGTCATTGGTACGAGACTCGATCCCTTCTTCTATCATTGACGCGCCCTAGACGAGTTTCACACCCGGTGGACGTTCGATAAGTTCGACCTCATACCCGTCCGGGGCGTCGATGAAAATAAAGCGGCTGCCGGAAGAAGTTGTGGTCGGCCCATCCGTAATTCGAATCTGTTTGCCGTTCAGTTGCGCAATGGTGTCGTCAAGGTTCTCAACTTGAAAGGCCAGGTGAACGAGGTCTTCCTGCACGGTCACCGGGCCACTTGACGGGAAGCTGCAGAGTTCGATCAGTTCCTCACTGTTGGGCACCTTGAGAAAAGCCAGATGAGAGCCGCGTGGTGAGACCTTCCGCTCTAATACCTCCAGTCCAAGGACGTTGCTGTAAAAATTGATCGTCTCGTCCATGTCGCTGACCCGCATCCGGGTGTGGAGAAGCTTTTTGACGTTCATGGTGTGGCTCCCGGTCAATGGTCAATAGTCAAAGGTCATTAGCACAAATGAAGGAGGCTGCGACGGGGCTCTTGTCATTGACCGTTGACCAATGACTATGGACTCTTATCCCTTGCCGGGCCACTCGTCTTGCGCAGTAGAATTTCGGCACTGTCTGGGATTAAAAAGTTCGGCAGGGGGCCGATCTCCTGATAGCCCTGGTTTTTGTAAAAGTGCCGGCCCTGGTCGTTGAAGTCCGATACGCAGACGAACAGATTCTTTGCCCTTGCGAAGACCACTGCTTCGACATGGGCGAGCAACCGTCCCCCTAGCCCCTTGCCTCTCGCCCAGTTTGCTATTCCCAGCAACTCTAAATAGTCGCCGAGCAGGAATTTCTGACGAACGACCGCGATGCCGGCGATTCTGCCAGCCTGGTCCACGACGTAGCTGTCACGGCTCTGTGGGAGCGGTGTGAAATAGCTCTCCCAGTCTCTTGCCTGGTAGCCCAGCCGTTTCCAGGGGTCGGAGTCTGCGAGCAATTCCATAACGGCTGTCCGATCCTCCGCCGTCATGGGCCGCACGACGGGATCGGTCATGGGGCTACCTGGCCATTACAGATTAGGAGATCGCTCATGGTCATGGGGGTGAGGTTCCGCTGGGGCAAAAGCTGTTGATGTAGGTCTTGCACGACTTCGTATGTATGTCTGCCCTTTCCGTTGGCGTGCATTACGATCACGCTGCCCTTCCTGACGAGCCGCTTCAATTGGTCTTTGATCTGGATCGCCGTGAGCGTAGGGTCAGGATCGCCGGACACGACATTCCAGAGAATAAACTGAAGGCCGAGGGCGCGGGCCACGTTGACGGTGTCGTCGTTGAACTCTCCATAGGGAGGGCGAAACAATGTCGCGTCGTGACTGTATTTGGTTTTGAGTAGACGAACTGGCCCGAGAATCTCCTGCTTCTGCTCGTCCGCCGAATAGAGCGGCAGATGGGCGTGGACCTCTCCATGGGTGCCGACTTCAAAGAACGGGACTTGGAGGAGGGCCCGTACTTGCTGATCGTGCTTCGTCATCCATTTCCCGGACATGAAAAAAGTGGCGGGGATCTTCTGTTCAATCAAATAGTCGATCAGTGCCTGATCGTAGCCCGCTCCTTTCTGTACCGGACAGAGGTCGAACGTCAGCGCCACTCCGGGGCAGGAGAGCGGACCTGACTTGATCACTTGGGCTTGCGTGAAGGGAGGCCTTGCTGCGCCAAGCAGCAGCGCGAGGGCAAGGCACAGTATCCATGGCGAGAAGCGCGGCCGCATGATGACTAGTATACCCGATCCATCCGGCTTCTGAAAAACTATCGCGGCTCGACAGAGCCTCGCTGTTCTATGATTCTTGGGCAAGGAAACAATAGTCCGCAGGATGATCAAAGAGGCCAGACATCTTACCCACGCAACCCCGGCGTCTACTTCACCCGCCCGCCCCGAGTCTGCCAGGGCAGCCTCTTTGCCAGGGACACGCATTGTCCCAAGCAAGGCCGCAGCGAGGGACTAACAATGATCCTTCACTGCTTGCTCGTGTAGGTCGTCCCTTCCCCTGCTGGCGGACTTTTTCAGCATCCTGCCCGGGAGTGAAGCCGAGTTGACGCTCGAATTCCCACACTGTTACGGTGGACACATGGCTTTGCCCAATTGGAGAGTCGGCCGCGTACTCGGCATCCCGATTCATGTGCATGCCTCGTGGTTTGCGGTGTTCTTCTTTGTGGCCTGGTCATTGGCGACGGGTTATTTGCCTGAGACATTGCCCGGTCTGTCGGCTCCACGCTATTGGGGGATGGGTGGCTTTGCCGCCCTCTTGCTGTTCCTCTCCGTTCTGCTCCACGAATTGGGGCATTCCTATGTGGCGCTGCGCTACCAAATCCCTATTAAGCAGATTACCTTGTTCATCTTCGGGGGGATGGCGCATATGGGCAAAGAACCGCCGAGTCCGCGCGCCGAGTTTTTGATCGCGATGGCAGGACCGCTCGTAAGTTTCATTCTCGGGGCTGGTTGTCTCGGCGGGGCCATGGCAGTGGACTCATTCTTTGCGCGATCCGGGGTTGAAGGACTCGTCGTCCTCGGGAGCTTGCTCGGCATGGTCAATCTACAGCTTGGATTATTTAATATGATTCCGGGATTCCCGTTAGATGGCGGACGTGTCTTACGAGCCGGGCTGTGGGCCTGGAACAAAGATTTCAATCGAGCGACCAGTCAGGCCGCGCTCGTGGGAATAGGATTCGGTGTGGCGCTTGGGTTGATCGGCGCGGGCTTGATGGTGGGGGCCTGGACTGGTGCTCTGGAACATTCCATCGCGACGAACGGGGGCTGGCTTATCTTTATCGGCGCATTCCTCTTTTCGGCGGCCCTGGCAAGCAGACGGCAGGCTGCCCTGCACACTTCGTTTGCGGCGGTGACGGTTCGCCAGGTCATGGTCCACCGCGTCGTGACCCTGCTACCGGATATGAGTGTGCAGGACGCCGTTAATCAATACTTTGTCGCGCATGGATTTGGTGGATTTCCAGTCGTCGAGGAGGGCCAGATTCTCGGGGTGGTCACAGTGCAAGACGTGCAAGCGCTTCCAACAGCGCTCTGGCCGTGGCGTCGCGTTCGTGAGATCATGCGCCCGGCGTCGCCAGTCTTCTGTATTCCCCCGGACTGGTCCGTCATGCAGGCGTTGGACCGCATGGGCCAGGGTGGGTGGGATCGTCTGGTGGTGATGGAGAATGAAGAGATTGTAGGGCTCATCACTCGATCGGCCATCGCACAATTCTTACAGTTGCACAGAGCGTAAAGCGTGAAAGGTGAGAGGTAACGCGGCAAGAGATTGAAAGGGTTTCCCCCGCCACCCCGCACATTTCTCCTTTTGCGTTTTACGATCAGTCGTTCGCGCGGGCGATGGAAATGTTCTGCGCGATAGAGATACGCACGAGGTGGACCACCAACAGGAATCCATAGACGACGCAGAAGAATTTGAATGTGGCGCGGTAAAAGTCTGTCAAGAGGATGGGAAGACAGAGAGCAAAGAGCAGACTGGCGATCAGCGTCATGAAGGTCAACCGTTTGCAGAATTCATGGGAGGCTTCCCGTCCGTTTTGTTTCAGCGCGCGCGCATAGTGCTCGGCTCGTTGAAGTCTGGCTGCCTGCAGGGCTGCCTCGCCGGTGCCCCAATAGCGCAAGTACAAATAACCACCCAGAATCAACACCCAAGGCAGTGCCCACAAAGGCCAGTAGGTCGCTCCTCCGTAGATTTCGCTGCTGAGTAAAGCGGCGAAGGAGGGTGCAAAGAGCAATCCCAGTACCAGCGGCAGGATACGCTCATCGTTCGGATGTTCGCCCTCCGGTCCGCCATGAATCAGCTCCCGTTCAAATAGGGGGTAGCCGTACTTGAGAACCACGAGGGCGATGGCCGCGCTCATGGTTTTGTCAGGAATATAGCGGATCCAGTTCTGGAACCAATTCACAATCCACCAACTCAGACTTTCACCCCAGGTGAACCCGAAGAGGGATTCGATGTAGAGATGTGCAGCCTGTTCCCATTGGAGGACGCGCAGGCTCATTGATTCGGCGACGTCAGGGTTCAAGGCAAAGGTCGTTGGCTCATGCAGCGCTGCCTGGACAAATGTACCCGGCAGGCTCATGACGATCGCGCCGCCGACCCCGAAGATATAGAGGAACCAGGCATGGGACAGGGCGGAACTGCGTCCTGTGCGGAGATACTTTTGAAAACCTGGTTGTCTGGCCATCCACCCCCAATAACAGGCGCCAGTCATACTCACCAGCGACCAGGGGAAAATCACCACATCCGCTCCGGTTTCCGGGTACAGCAACCAGTTCACGACGGAATTCGAAAGGAGAGCGACGATGGCTCCCCACCAGGGACCCAAGAGGAAGGAGACCAGCGCTGTTCCCGTCATGTCGAGGAACAGGATACTCTCCAGATGGCGGCTCAATGTGAGCCCAACATAGTTGAGCAGCAGTCCTGCTGAGATGATCACGCTGGTTTCGTACAAGAGGAGGTAGGAGACACCGCGTAATGGCTTCGACGAAAAGAAATCGATCGTCGAAGATGAACCAGAGACCGGACGTTCCACCGGGGAAGGCGACGGGCGTTCCTTTTTCGCAGTCAGCCGGTACCGGAAATTCAGCAGCCTTTCTATGACGGTCAATGTGGCTGCGATGAAGCCCAACACGGTGCCACCGAACATGAGAATGTCTTTACCGAAGTCTTCTGGCATGAGTTGGTTCCCTTATAGTACCGGTTGCCATTCTAGCCACGAAGGGATATCCCCGCCAGCAAAAGTCCAGAAGCCGACAGGCTGATTTGGTTCATCTGCTTTCTCTGGTTTGTTTGGTTCATTGTTGCTCTTGTTCAACCAAACAAACCAAATGAACCAGGCAGACCAGAGCAACCAGCCTGGTATTCTATGCTGGCGGACCATTGGGCAAGGGCGGGTCTGACTCAGCGGCCCTCGTGGCTGCGGCGGACAGCACCTGCGCCTGTTGTTGGAGGAGGTGGGCGACCTCGGCGCCGATCAGCAAGAGGGCCGCTGAGTAGTAGACCCATAAGAGCAGTAGAATGACTTCCAAGAGGGATCCATAGAGGTGGGCGTATACGGTCGCATAGGTGCTATAGGTCACGAATAGGAGTTTGGCTGCGACCCAGAGAAGACTGAATGTGAGCGCCCCGATCATGGCCTCACGCCACTGCGGCCGTCGTCGTGGAACGAGCCGATATAATCCCGTGACCGTGAGAAATGCCAGCGCGAAGGGGAGCGTATAGGAGAGAAATAGATCGTGGGCTGCGAGGGCCAGGAGATCGAGCCCCCAGAGTCTCGGCGCATATCCCGTTAAGAAATTGACGATCTGGGTCGCACCGTAGGAGAGCAGTAGCACGAGTTCGGTCACAGCGAGCGATGCGACGGCGATGCCGGTTGAGATGAGAGGATGGCGGCGCCAGGTACTCTCGAATACGACGTTCAACGCATAGTCAAGTTCATAGAACACCAACGTGCCGAACCAGACGAACGTCAGAAACACGGCCCAGCGGACAGTTTCTAAGGCGCTCACCCGATGCAATTCATTTACGATATGTTCTCCCAGCGAGGGGAGAAAACCCTTGAGAAAACTGAGGAGGGCCTGTTCCCCGATGACGTCTTGATTCACCATGAAACTCAGGCCGTAGAGCAAGAGGAAGACGAGCGGGAAGAGCGAGAGCAAGGAGAAAAATGCAAGCGAGGCTGCCAGACTGGCACACCCATGGCGCAGAAATGATCGTACGAGGTCTCGGAGAAAACGAAAGGGCTGCATAAGGCGCGATGGGTGAAGGTCCTGTCACCAACGTAGCACGAGTCGCCCTCTCGTGCACCTGTTCAGCCCGCATCGTTCACGTTGGCTTCTACTGTAATAGCCAACGGTCAGGCGAAGGATATGGGGCCAGCAGGATGCTCAAAAAGGCTGTGCAGCAAGGCCGCAGCGAGTGAAGACCGGAGGCGTCGCTCTTCTCACCCGCCCGCCCCAAGCTGCCAAGACAGCTTGTTCTCCAAGTGGGGTACGTTGAGGATCTGAATGATGCGAGAACGACACATGGGAAAAGGCGCGTCTCGACGCGCCAGGGGCGGGCGGGTGAGAAGAGCGGCTTTTTCAGCATCCTGCCAGAGAATTATTTGAGCGTCAGGACCGATTGGAGCGCAAAGCTGACGAGAGGGTCAGGATAGAGGCCGAACAGAATCACACCGGCGACGGCACAGGCCAACACGAAGGATAAGGCCGGCGAGGTCACGAGGCGTGGCGGCGCGACGGAAGAGGGATTCGGATCGCGCATATACATCACCATCACCACCCGCATGTAGTAGTAAGCCGATACGGCGGCAAAGATCAGGGCGATGGCGGCAAGCCAGGTCAATCCTGCTTCGACTGCTGCCATGAACACATAGAATTTTCCGATGAATCCCGCGGTCGGCGGAATGCCTGCGAGTGAACCCATGAAGATCAGCATGAGAAAGGCCGCGAGTGGCTGGCGCTTTGCGAGCCCCGTGAAATCCTCGATCTCTTCTCCCTCGACCCCTCCTTTCCTGAGCATACCAATGACGGCGAAGGCGCCGAGCGTCATGAATGAATAGAGGGCAAGATAAATCATGACGCTCGCAAGGCCTGGCGTGCCACCGGACGCGCCCACCCCACGGCCGGCCGCCACAAAGCCGATCAATGCGTAGCCGGCGTGCGCGATGCTGGAGTAGGCCAGCATTCGTTTGATGTTAGTCTGCACGATGGCGACGACATTGCCGAGCACCAAAGTGATAACGGAGATGAACAGAAACAGAAGGGACCAATCTGCCTTAAGCCCGCCGAGACCTTCGACGAAGACACGTATAAATGCGGCAAAGCTGGCGGCTTTTGCGGCTACCGCCATGAAGGCCGTGACTGAAGTTGGGGCGCCCTGATAGACGTCGGGCGTCCACATATGGAACGGCACCGCGGCGAGCTTAAAACCGAAGCCGACCGCAATCAGAATCGTGGCGATCAGCACGAGAGGATCATCCGTCCCGCGAGTTCCGATGGCGTCCGCGATCGATACTAGCTTGGTGCTGCCGGCCAGGCCGTAGAGCAACGAGATGCCGTACAACAGAATTCCCGAGGAGAAGGCACCCAGGACGAGGTATTTGGCTGAGGCCTCCAACGAATGAGGTTTCGACCGGTTGAGCCCGGTCATGACATAGAGCGAGAGAGTCATGAGCTCGGTACCGAGATATATTGTGAGCAAGTCGGCGCCAGAGACCATGACCATCATGCCGGAGAGGGAGAGGAGAATGAACCCATAGTATTCGCCGAGGTGTATGCGCTCCGCTTTCAGATAGGGCAGGGACATAAAAACGGTCAGGCCGGCCACGCCATAGAGGAGGATTTTCCAGAATCTGGCATAGGCATCGATCACCACCAGGTCGCTAAACGCAGATACGCGGACATTCAGTGTGCTGATCTGCCAGCCGGTGATTCCAAGACAAAGGGCAAGCGCGCCCACACTCAGCCAGGCCAGGAGATCTCGTCGGGAGGCGGGGGTGATGGGGTCCAATGCGATGACGAGACAGGCTGTGACGACGATAATGAGTTCGGGAAGCAGGGCCAAGAGGTCAGCTCCGTACAGACTCATCGCGATGTGCCTTGAATTTTCAGTGGCTCTCCGCTATCCACCAGCAGTGGCGCTGTCCCTCCGGCAGAGGGATGAGCGGTCGGCGCGAGTTTTGCCCGGGACATGGAGGCAAGCGTATTGGTCACGCTCTCGTGCATCCGGCTCACGAGCGGATTGGGGTAGAGCCCGATCCAAAACACCAACAGCGCCAGCGGCACCAGCGTGGCGAACTCCCGTTGGGTGAGGTCCCTGAGCTTCGGGAGGTAGTGCGGGGACGGGACCCCGAAGACCACTCGCTGGATCATCCATAGGAGATACGCAGCAGCGAGAATGATACCTAGCGACGCAAAAGCGGTCGCGACTTTGCTCCAGAGAAACGTGCCGACGAGTACGAGGAATTCTCCGACAAAACTATTGGTGCCGGGAAGGCCGAGCGAGGACAAGGCAAAAATCACCAACAGGGCGGCATACTTCGGCATCGGTGCGGCCAATCCGGCATTGTCGGCGATCAACCGGCTGTGGGTGCGCTCATAGATCATGCCGACGCAGAGGAACAGGCCGCCGGTCGTAATTCCATGATTGACCATTTGGAGGACGGCTCCTTCGACGCCCTGTTGGTTCAAGACAAACAGGCCAAGGGTGACGAATCCCATGTGGCTCACGCTCGAATAGGCGATCAATTTCTTGAGATCGACTTGGGCCAGCGCCATATAGGCGCCATAGATGATCGCGACGATGGAGAGGGCGACCATTATGGGGGTGAAGGCACGACTGGCATCCGGCAGCATCGGTAAACTGAATCGCAGGAATCCATACGCACCCATTTTCAGGAGGATGCTGGCGAGGATGACGCTGCCGGCGGTTGGGGCCTCAACGTGGGCGTCCGGAAGCCAGGTGTGAAACGGAAACATGGGGACCTTCACCGCAAAAGCGGCGAAGAACGCCAGGAAGAGCCACATTTGCAGCGAAGCTGGGTAAGTGCCCTGGCTTAAGGCGAGGATGTCGAACGTGTGCCCTCCATAAAAGTACAGGACGAGGATGGCCACGAGTAGGAGCACGCTCCCTGCGAGGGTATATAAAAAGAACTTGATGGCCGCATAGAGCCGGTTCGGTCCTCCCCACACACCGATGAGGAGGTACATCGGAATCAGCATCGCCTCCCAAAACACATAGAACAGCACGAAGTCCAACGCGATGAACACCCCCACCATGGCCGTTTCCATGACTAACAGCATGGCCATAAAGCCCCGGACTCTTATGGTGATCGCATTCCAGGATGCCAAGACACAGAGGGGCATGATTCCGGCGGTCATCAAGACCAGCGGGAGACTAATCCCGTCGAGACCCAGGCTGTAATAAATGGGAGGGGCCGTGATCCAGGCGACGTGTTCGGTAAACTGCATCTGACTGGCCTGGGGGTCAAAAAGCCACCAGAGCGGGAGGGCAACGAACAGGTCGGCCAGGGTCGCGGCCAGCGCAATCCATCGAGCAGTCGATTCCGTTACGAAATACATTGCGATGGCTCCCACAAGGGGCAGAATGAGGAGAAGAGAGAGCCAGGGAAATGAACTGGTCATCGGTCTATAGTCAATTGGCAATTGGCATTGGCAAGAGAACAGCTGTTCGTTGTTCCCATTGACCAGTGACCGTTAACCATTGACGCTCCTTACAAGAAGAAGTACATCGTAAAAAGGGCTACAGCCCCGAGCGCCATGCCGAGCGCATAATGTTGCGCCTGCCCGCTTTGCATGAGCCGCAAGAACCAGCCTCCCCAGGCGATCGCGCGGGCCACGCCGTTCACCGCGCCATCGATCACGTTCACATCCACGCGCTTCCACAGTTCGGTTGCGGCAAAAAAGGTGGGTCGGACGATCGTTCGATCGTAGGCCTCGTCGACATACCATTTATTCAGTGAGGCCTGATACAACGACTGCCACCGCCGCGCGAATCGATCCGGCAGCGCCGGGTTGAGTACATAGACATAATAGGCGCCGGCGATCCCGAGTAATCCCATGCCCGTGGCCACCACCATGATGCCAATGGCGGCTCCTCCCTCGTGGTCAGCGCCGCCTGCGTTTGTCTCGAACATTGGCTCAAGAAACTCCGGAATGCCCAGATAGCCTGTAAGGATGCTGAGCACTGCCAGGATTATCAATGGCAGGGTCATGGTTTTCGATGGTTCGTGTACGTGGCCTGCATGATGAGGATCGACATGCGAGGGGCCCCAAAACGTGACGAAGACCAGCCGGAAGCTATAGAACGCCGTCATCAACGCCGTCACGAGTCCCAGGACCGTCAAGCATTGACCGAGCGGGCCGGCCGACCAAGCCGAGACGAGCAGGTTGTCCTTGCTAAAGAATCCTGACGTCAGGGGGAATCCCGCGAGCGCGAGTGAGCCCACCACAAACGTCCAATAGGTAACCGGCAATTTGTCTTTTAATCCGCCCATGCGCCGCATATCCTGCTCGTGATGCAGGGCGATGATGACGGACCCGCAACCGAGAAACAGGAGGGCTTTGAACGCGCCGTGGGTCAGGAGATGGTACATGCCGGCGGCATAGGCACCGAGACCACAAGCCATGATCATGTAGCCAAGCTGGCTGACAGTCGAGTAGGCCACGACACGTTTGATATCGGTCTGGGTCAACGCGATGGTTGCCCCAACGACCATTGTCACTCCGCCGGTGATCGCCACGACCGCCATGGCGGCGGGAGACAGGTTATACAGCGGAGCCAATCGCGCGACCATGAACACTCCCGCGGTGACCATCGTCGCGGCATGAATGAGTGCCGAAATGGGGGTGGGGCCTTCCATCGCATCCGGCAGCCAGACGTGGAGTGGCACTTGGGCTGACTTGCCGATTGCGCCGGTGAATAATAAGAGGCAGATGAGTGTGAGCACGGAGACGTCCCAGGTTCCTCCAAACGGACCGAGGACATTCATGACGTCGCCCGCGGATTCGTGCGCTCGGGCAAAGATCTCGTAATAGTCGAGTGATCCAAAGCTGTACCAGACCAACAGGAGGCCGAGCATGAAGCCGAAGTCGCCGACGCGGTTGACGATGAAGGCCTTCGTGGCGGCGGAGCAGGCAGCCGGACGGTCGTACCAGTGGCCGATGAGCAAATAGGAGCAGAGACCGACTGCTTCCCAGAAAATGAAGAGTTGAAGCAGGTTGTCTGCCATCACCAACATCAGCATCGAGAAGGTGAAGAGGGCGATATAGCTGAAGAAGCGGGCATAGCCAGGCTCTCCGTGCATGTACCCGATGGTATAGATGTGGACGAGTGAACTCACGGTCGTGACGAGAAGCAGCATGACGGCGGTGAGCCGGTCGATGGAGAAACCGATATGAATATCGAGTATGCCCGAGGTCAGCCAGGTATAGAGAGGGAAGCTCGTCTGATGGCCGCTCGCCACGTCGAAGAAGACCAAGAGCGAGAGCAGTAACGACACGACGACCGCTGGGACGGCGACAAGATGGGCCTTGTCCTTGATCCAATGTCCGAAGATTCCGAGAATCAGGAAGGCGGCGAAGGGAAGCAGTGGAATCAGTGCGTACGTCATAAAGAGCTAATAGCTTCTGGCGTATGGCCTATAGCAAAGAGCTGCTGGCGGACGAGAGGCGGGTTGTAGCTCGGCGTCGACCCGCTCCGCAGCGCTCGGGCTTTTTCTCTTGCTAGTAGCCATACGCTATATGCCATCAGCTCTGCGATCCGTTCTACCATTTCAGCAACTGAAATTCGTCGATGTTGATCGTGGACTTGGCCCGATACAAGGCAATGATGATGGCCAACCCGACCGCGACTTCTGCCGCGGCGACCGTGAGGGCGAAGAAGACGAAGACTTGCCCCGCGACATGGTGGAAGTACTGCGAAAAGGCGACGAAGTTGATATTCGTCGCATTTAACATCAATTCGACCGACAGCAAGATGATGATGATGTTCCGACGCAGGAGGACTCCGATGACTCCGGTCAGAAATACGATGCCGCTCAGCAGGAGATAGTAGGACAACGGGACCGTCATAATTCCGCAGGTTCCCCCAGGTCTTTCTTGGCCAGGATGATCGCGCCGATCATCGCCACGAGGAGAATCAAGGACGCCACCTCGAAGGGAAACAGATAGGTGGAAAAGAGCACGTCACCGATGGCTTCGGTATTGCCGGTTTCTCCGACGATGGTTTCTGACTCGGTTGCCACGACCGGGGCCGTCCAGCCTTTCATTACCGCGAGGATGACGGTCTCGACGACCAGCGTCACTCCCACTGCGGCAGCCATGGGCCACTGCCGATGGTAACGGATATCCTGTCGCAGATTCAGCAGCATCACGACGAAGAGGTACAGGACCAAGATGGCGCCGGCGTAGACAATGATTTGAACGGCTGCGAGGAATTCCGCGTGGAGCGTGACGTAGAGCCCCGCGACGTGAAAAAGCGTAATCAGCAGCGCCAGCGCACTGTAGATGGGATTGCGTACCGCCACGACGACCACCCCTGCGGCGGCGATCACAAACGCAAAATAGAAAAAGAATACCTGTTCCATCACACATTCCTCTGTGCCACTAGACGGATGCCGATCCCACAGACCGTGGCGCGTGAAACGCGGGACATGCGAGCATGGCACGACGTGCAAGCCAGCCGATTCCGGGCAATTCAGTGAACTCGACCTGTCTCGCCCCTCTCGTATGTTTGGCCTATCTCGCTTTTCGCTCTATTCCCGCCCGTCCCGCCGGCCTCACGCAGGCGATTCAGCCAGGTTTTTGCGGCAGGTGCTTGAACGCGACGTTGAAGAACGCCACATTCCGGTGTTGAAGCTCCAACTGCTTCTCGCGAACCGGAAACGACCGGTCGCCGATGGCGAGCAATTGTTCCTTGTTCAGGTGCAGTTGCCGCTTGTCGTACACTGACCACTCGTATTCGCGCGTCATGCCGAGGGCATCCACCGGACAGGCATCGACGCACATCCCGCAGAACAGACAGCGGGTCATGTCCATGTAATATTCTTTCGAGTAGCGCTTCGTCGGCTCGCCCGGCACTTCCGCGCTGACCACGCGAATCACCCGCGACGGGCAGGCAGCCTCGCACAGATCGCAGCCGACACATTTTTCCGTCCCGTCCTCGTACCGCAACAAGGCCAGCATCCCACGATAGTTGTCCGACAGTGTCCGCTTTTCGTGCGGGTATTGCTGGGTGATTGGCCGGTAATGGATCAAATGCGAGATCGTCGCTTTCATCCCGACGAGAATTTCGTAGAAGGTGATGGTCTTGATCCACGTCTTGAAAGTCATGTTGATCTAGTCTGTGTTGGCTGCCTGGTTTATATAGTTGTTCCGGTTTGTCTAGTTGGGTTCGATGTCTGCGCCCTCTGGTCTGAGAAACGAAACGAACTAAACCAGATAACCCGTTTCAGCCCCTCGGAAAGAAATACACGGTAATGGCCGTGATGATGATGTTGGCCAACGCGATCGGCAACATGACCTTCCAGCCGAACCGCATCAATTGATCGTAGCGCAGTCGGGGCAACGTGGCGCGTATCCAGATGAACACGAAGAGGAAAAAATAGACTTTAGCCGCAAACCAGGCGATGTGTTCTATCCAGGCCAGCTGTTCAAAGCCGACATACTCGAAGATCGTGCCGGGATAGGGGGCGTTCCAGCCACCCAAAAACAACGAGGCGGCGACGCAGGACACGAGGGTCATGCTGGCGTATTCCGCGCTGACAAAGAAGGCGAACCGCATGCCGCTATATTCCGTAAAGAATCCGGCCACGAGTTCGCTTTCTGCCTCCGGCAGATCGAACGGAATACGATTGGTCTCGGCCACGGCAGAAATGATGAAGACGACAAAGGCGAAGATTTGGGTATGGATTGGAAAGAATCCGTCGGGGCGTGCTCCCCAGATGAACCAGTGCCAGAAGCCTCCCGCCTGGGCTTCTGTGATGTCCACGAGGCTCAGAGATCCTGCCAACAGCAGCACACCGACGATGGCCAGCCCGACGTTCAACTCGTAGCTGATGACCTGGGCCGCGGCGCGCAGGCCTCCCAGCAGTGAGTACTTGCTGTTGGATGACCAGCCTCCCAGGATAATGCCGAAGGCACCGATCGAGGCAACCGCCAGGATGTACAAGATTCCGATATTGATGTCGGCGACGACGAACGGTTTGACCGTGATCCCGAAGATGTCCATGGTCAAATTCGGACCAAAGGGGATGACGGCGAATCCGATCATAGCGACGATCACAGTCAGGATCGGAGCTATGGCGAACATGACTTTATTCGCGCCGGCCGGCGTGATGTCCTCTTTGAAGAACAATTTGATGCCGTCGGCGATCGGTTGGAGGACTCCATAAGGACCGACTTCCATCGGGCCCATGCGATCCTGCATCCAGCCGAGCACCTTCCGCTCGAAATAGGTCATGGTTGCGACCGTGATGATCACGATGCCCAATTCCGCCAGAATCTGGGCGAGCGAAACCGCAAGTCGCAAGCTTAGTTCAGTCACGACAGCACTCCCGGATGACAAGTGAAAAAACCATTGGATCTTGTCCGCTCAAGTCGTTTTCATCACCGACACGGACGCCGTCCGACAGGACGGGACTTTCGTGTCCGGATCGATGACACAGTCAAAAAGTCGGAGGGCATCCTGTGCGAAGTGATCGGGAAGCCAGGCCAATCCCTCGGGCACGCGATCGAACACTTTCACGGTGGTCGTGAATTCGCCTCGGCTGTTCGAGAGGCAAACTCGATCCCCCGTGCCGAGGGCGAATCGGGTGGCATCCACGGGATTCATCTGCAAGAACCCGCTCGGCTCGATCTGCAGCAGTCCCTTCGAATGAGTCGACAGCTTGCCTGAATGGAACAGGCTCTGGACCAGCCCGAGCTGGAGCATTCCCTCCGGACGCACGGCTCGTGCGGGCAGAGTATACCGAGTCGCAAGGTCGTGGCGATATCCCCCGTTCACATATCGGTCGACGGTCGTAGGATCCACTGCGGGAGGGATCGGTGATGGGCCGAGTGATCTGTAACCGGGAATCACCGCTCGGATTTCTTTGAGGATTTCCTTGGCCTCGCCGTATTCCAACGGTGCGCCGAGGAAGACTGAGAAAGCCGACAGGATTTCCCAATCGGGGCGGCTGTCTCCCACCGGATCGATCGCGGGCCGAACGGCCTGGACATGGCCCTCGGTATTGGTGAAGGTCCCGGCTTTTTCCATGGCGGAGGCGGCCGGGAGCACCACATGGGCGAGCGCAGCCGTTTCCGTGAGAAACAGTTCCTGGCAGACAAGGAGATCGAGTTTGCCCAGGGCCTCCTTGACTCCGGTCTGGGGTGGAAGGCTCCCGACAGGATTTTCTCCGATGATGAAGAGGCTCTTGATGGTCCCGGCTTGCGCACGGTCGATCATCTCGATGAGGGTGGCTCCTGCTGCCAGAGGGAGCTCCTCTTTCCAGGCACGAGTCATCTGGGCGCGTGCGTCCTGATCGGTGATGTCGAGCGCGCCCGGCAGCAGTTCCGCGACCGCTCCCATTTCAACCGCCCCTTGATCGTTATTCTCTTCCGCCAAGGGAGCAAAGCCGCAGCCTTGTGCGGTCAACTTTCCGGACAAGAGAAGTAGATCGAGGAGATTGATACAGATGCCATAGCCGCCTTGGCTGCGTAACAGGGTCTGGCCGGCGAGCACCACGACACGGCGTCCTCTAGCTATGGAGGCGGCCATGTGCACGAACGATTCTCGCGACACCCCTGTGCTCTGAGCCAGATCGTTCCAGGATAGTTGCTGGACCGCTAGAGAGACGGCTGAGACGTAGTCCACCGCTCGTTGCCGGAGCGTACTGTCGATATGGTGTTCCTCGACCATAGCCTTCAGCAGGCCCAGGACGGCTGCGCCGAACTGAGACGGTGCCACACAGAGGTGGTGCTGTGACAGGTTGGAAATGTTGCTGATTGTGCCGATCGCGGGCTGGATCGCCTCGATCGTCAACAATGTCGCGTCGTGTTTTTTGACGGCTTCTTTTACTTTAAGTCCGGTAATCGGATTGGCTTCAGTGATGTTGGTGCCGACCAGAAGGAGCACGTCCGCTTGGACGATGTCCTCGAACGTCACGGTCCAGCGATGCGTGCCTTGCACACGTCGCTTGGCCTGCACCCCGTTGATATGGCCGTAACGCGCACTGCTATCGAGGTTATTGGTCCCGATCGTGAGGCGCATGAACTTCTGGAACAGATAGAGCTCTTCGTTGGTACAGCGACCGGAAATCAGTCCGCCGAAGGCGTGCGGGCCATGCGCTAGCTTGAGCCGGTTGGTCTGTTCGGCCACAAACTTCAATGCCTCTTCCCACGTGGCTTCGACCAGGACGCCGTTTCGTCTGATCAACGGATGGGTCACTCGGCTGGGATGGCTCGTCGCGTGAAATCCAAAAAATCCGCGCGCACACAGGTCGCCGTTGTTGCGACCGGCACCCTGGGCGCTGTTCACCTCGATCAACTCCTGGTCCTTGGTTTGGACCGTGATCTGGCAGCCGTCGCCGCAAAAGGTGCAGACCGTGTCCGCGCGTTTGAGCATCCAGGGACGGTATTCGTACATCGAGAGCCGGCTGACGATGGCACCGACCGGGCAAATCTGCACGCAGCCGCCGCAGAATTCGCAATCCAAGGGATGGGCGCCGAAATGCTTGATTTCGGTCATCGTGCCTCGGCCGACCGGGGCGAGGGCTTTAACGTCCATGACCTCGTCGCAATAGCGGACGCAGCGCAAACATTGCACGCAACGGTTCATTTGCGTTTCGATAAGAGGGCTGAAATACTCCTTTTGGAAAATGCGTTTAGTCTCGACAAAGCGACTGGCAGTCGCGGTGTATTCATGGGAAAAATCTTGGAGGTCGCATTTTCCGCCCTGATCGCAGACCGGGCAATCCAACGGATGATTGGCCAGGATGAATTCGAGCACCGACTTGTGGGCGTCATGAACGACCGTCGTGGCCGTTCGAACAGCCATGCCCTCGGTCGCGATTGTGCTGCAAGAGGTCTGGAGCTTCGGCATCTTTTCGACTTCGACCAGGCACATGCGACAGTTCGCATCCGGCTTGAGCTTCGGATGGTAGCAGAAGTGCGGGACCATCACGCCGACCCGCCGAGCGGCTTCGATCACCAGCGTGTCTTTCGGCACCGAGATGGGAATGCCGTCGATGGTTAGTCGAACTTGTTCGGTTGTCATATTAGCCATAGTGCGTCTTCAAGTCCGAAAACCCTCAAGTCGAAATGTGCTACGCCGTAGACTTTGTGACGTGATGACTTTATGACATTCGACCGTCATCAATGTTTCACCCCTGCCGGTTCCAGCTTGATCAGATTTGCTGCCTCTGCTTCATGAATCAGCGTGACGTACTCAGACCGCCAATGTTTGAGCGTGCTCATAATCGGCGCCACTTCCGCATCGCCGAACGCGCAGACCGTCCGGCCCTCGATGTTCTTGCATAGATCGACCAAGGTTTCAAGGTCCTCCATCCGCCCTCGCTTCGCGAAGATTCGGCGCATGGTTTGAACCAGCCAGGCGCTTCCTTCGCGGCAGGGGGTGCACTTGCCGCAGGACTCATGATAGAAAAACTCCATGAGGCGGAGCGCGGCCCACACCATGTCCGTACCCTCTTCCATCACGGTCACTCCGCCGGAGCCGAGCATGGAGCCGGCGGCGGCAACGGACTCAAAATCGAGTTTGACGTCGAGATGGTTCGGCGTGAGGAATGGCGCTGACGCCCCCCCCGGGATGAAGGCCTTGAGCGGTTTGTCAGAGCGCATGCCTCCGGCTTGCTCGTAGATCAATTCACGGAAGGTAATCCCCATCGGCACTTCGTAGTTCCCCGGCCGTTTCACATGGCCGCTGACGCAGAAAACTCTAGTACCGGTACTTTTCGGCGGGGAGCCAATCGCCGCGAACCATTCGGGGCCCCGGCTGACGATGTGAGGAAGGTTTGCCAGGGTTTCGACGTTGTTCACCACGGTCGGTTTACCGTAGAGACCGTGCGTCGCCGGGAAGGGGGGCTTGACGCGCGGTAAGCCGCGCTTGCCTTCGAGCGACTCCAGTAAGGCTGTTTCTTCTCCGCAGATATAGGCGCCAGCGCCTCGGTGTACCCACACATTGGCGGTGATCCCGGACCCCAGGACGTTCGTGCCGATGTAGCCAGCAGTTCGCGCTTCGGCAATCGCCTGTTCCAAGATTCTGGCTCCGAGGACGAATTCGCCCCGTATATAAATGTAGGCGGTTTCTGCTCCAATCGCATAGCAGGCAAGCACGATGCCTTCCAGCATTTGGTGCGGGTCTCGCTCAATGAGCTGGCGATCCTTGAATGTGCCTGGCTCGCTTTCGTCCGCGTTGCAACAGAGATAGCGCGGTCCCTGATAGCCCTTGGGCAGGAATCCCCATTTCACACCGGTTGGAAAGCCGGCGCCGCCGCGTCCCCGAAGCCCCGACTTCATCACCATGGCGGTGACCTCGGTCGGCGGCACTTTCCCCACAACCTTGCGAAGCGCCTGATAGCCGCCTGCGCGCTCGTAGTCTTGAAGGCTGCCGGTATAGCCGGGCTGCTTCATATTCTTAAGCAATATCAGTTCGTGTTTGGGCATAAGATTCCGAATTAAAAATGCAAAATTAATAATGCAAAATGGTCGGCCAAAATTATCATTTCACATTTCTCATTGCGCCTTCGGCGCCTCCGGCCACATAAAGGGACCGGTCTTGAGGGGGCTGGTCCCGTCTCTTTTAAGATCGTCCAGGATCCGGTCGAAGGTTACTTCCGTGAGCTGTTCGTAATAGTCCTCGTTGGCCTGCATCATCGGCGCGGTGCCACAAGCGGCAAGGCATTCGACCGTGCTGAGGGTAAAGAGTCCGTCGGCCGTCGTCTCACCTGGTCCGATTCCGAGTTTCGTCTTGACCCACCCGATGACCGTATCCGACCCGGCCAGCGCGCACATCAGGGACTTGCAGACTTGGAGATGAAACCTCCCCACGCGCTTGAGATTGAGCATCGTATAGAACGTGACCGTCTCATAGACTTGGGGCGGGGTCAGCCGCAATAGCCCCGCGATCTCCTTCATTGCCGTTTCGGACACGAAGCCCTCGTCCTGTTGGGCGAGGTACAGCAGTGGAATCAACGCCGAGCGCTTCACCGGATACCGGCTCAGGATGTCGTCAATTTCTTTCTGATACTTCTCTTTCAGCATCTGGCGTTCCTGTCCACCCACTCACGGTGAGGGAACGGAGGGTGCCCTTTACTGCGCGCGTCCAACGAGGGCCTTCCGAGGCCGCGCGTTGCGCGAGCACGAGGGCATCCTCCTTCCCTCACCTATCGCACTCCCCCATCACGACATCATAGGTTCCGAATATCGTGATGACGTCGGAAATCAAGTAGCCTCGCGCCATATGGTCGAAGGCGCCCATGTGTACAAATGAAGGCGAGCGAATCTTCATCCGGTAGGGGCGGGCGCTGCCGTCGCTGACGATGAAAAATCCCAATTCGCCTTTTGGGGCCTCTGTCGCACAGTAGGTTTCGGCCTTCGGTGGCTTGATACCCTGGGTGTAAATGATGAAATGATGGATCAAGCTTTCCATGTCCCGCATGACCAGCTCCTTGGGCGGCGGGATATATTGCGGCGCCTCGGCCATGATCGGCCCCGATGGCAGCTGATCGAGACATTGCGCGATGATCCTGGCGCTTTGCCGCATTTCTTCCATGCGGATCCAGTACCGGTCATAAGTGTCGCCGTTCTTGCCGATCGGCACTTCCCAGTCGACTTTGTCGTACACGCCGTAGGGCTCGACCTTGCGAACATCGTAGGCGACGCCCGACCCGCGCAATACCGGCCCGGTGCAGCCGAAGTTGATCGCGTCATCGGCCGAGAGCACGGCCACGTTTTTCGTGCGGCCAAGCCAGATGCGATTCGACGCGATGAGCGAATCGTATTCCTTGACCTTCTCGGGAAAGATATCGAGGAATGCGTTCATCCGCTGGACCAGCTCGGGGGTGAAATCGCTATCGACACCGCCGATGCGATAGTAGTTCAGGGTCAGACGGGCTCCGCAGAGCTTTTCGAACATGTCCAACAATACTTCGCGTTCCCGGAAGGTCCAGAAGAACACGGTCATGGCGCCGATATCGAGGGCCTGCGTGCCGAGCCAAAAGAGGTGCCCGATGATGCGTTGCATCTCGGCCACGATGGTCCGTATGTATTCGGCTCGGATCGGCACCGTGATCTCGAGCAGTTTTTCCACGGCCCGTACGTACGCGTAGTTGTTGGACATGGCGCAGACATAGTCGAGCCGATCCGTGTGCGGGATGATTTGCATGTAGGTCAGACCTTCTGACAATTTTTCAACTCCTCGATGGAGGTAGCCGAGATCCGGTGTGGCTTTCACGATCCGTTCGCCGTCCAGCACAAGCACGACACGCAACACGCCGTGGGTGCTCGGATGTTGTGGCCCCATGTTCAGCAGCAATTCTTCTTTCCGTTGAGAACCGGGTAAGCCAGGCTCTGCGCGGAAGGCGTTTGTCTGCTCTTCGGAGAATTCGCTTTCAGTGATGTTGAGCGGGGGTTCGTCCAATCTCGGGATGAAGTCGAACTGGCTGCGCCAGCCACGCCCTTCGGTCGGGAAGTCTTTTCTCAATGGGTATCCCTCGGCATAATCCTCCGGCAGTAAAATGCGACGGAGATCGGGATGGCCGGAAAAGTGAATGCCCATCATGTCGTACACTTCGCGCTCCAGGAACTCGGCTCCCTTCCATATTCCGGTCACCGACGCAATCGTCGGATCGTCTTCTGTGACGCGCGCCTTGAGGCGAAGACGTTGCCGAAGGGGGAGCGAGTGTAAGTGGTAGACGACTTCGAACCGCAGTTGATCTTCGGGATAATCGACCGAGCAGATATCGGTGAGATGGTCAAAGGCCGCCTCCGGTGCATCGTGCAAATAGCGCGCAATATCCAGCAGGCTCCCGGCGGCCACGGAGATAGCGGTCTCGGCACGTGCGGCGTCGACGCGGGTCGCGAGGATCGCGTCCGGGAATTTCATCCTCAGGCTGTCGAGCAGGGCTTGCATAGTTCTTATTCGCGAGACGGGCACAAGTTGCGAGACAAGCGCGATTTGCCCGTCACGCACGTCCCGTTTCTCTCGCTCGTCTCGCGGCTTATTTCACGAACACCTTCTCCCGTTGAATCTTCTCCTGCAATTTCAACAATCCGTCGAGCAGCGCTTCCGGGCGGGGCGGACAGCCCGGCACATAGACATCGACCGGAATAATCTGGTCGACGCCTTGGACCACCGCGTAACTATTGTAGTGGTTGCCTGAGGTGGCGCAGGAGCCCATAGAAATGACATACCGCGGTTCCGGCATCTGGTCGTAGATGCGGCGGATCACCGGCGCCATCTTGCGCGCCACAGTGCCGGCGATGATCATGAGATCGGCCTGCCGTGGTGAGGCTCGAAAGACTCCGGCACCGAAACGATCCAGGTCGTAACGGGACGATACCGTCGCAATCATTTCAATGGCGCAGCAGGCGAGACCGAACGTCATCGGCCACAAAGCCGACTTCCGAGACCAATTCACGACCGCGTCCAGATTGGTGGTCAGAATATTCGCTTCAAATTGCCGTTCTAAAAAACTCATTTCATCTCCTCTACTCTCTTCAGTTGGAGGGGATTGTCGGGGTGCGCTGCACTGCGCGCGTTGAACGAGGCCTTCTGAGGCGCGCGTTCCGCGAGCACGAAGGGCACCCGGCGGTCGCCTCATTCATCAATCCCACTCTAACGCCCCCTTCTTCCAGGCATACCAGAATCCGACCAGCAGGATGCCGAGAAATACGAGCATTTCGATGAGCCCCAGCAGGCCGAGTGATTGAAACCGAACGGCCCAGGGCATCATGAAAATGATCTCGATATCGAAAATGACGAACAGCATCGCGATGATGTAGTAACGCATCGGAAACTGGATGCGTGCGTCTGAAAACAGTGGGCTTCCGCTCTCATACGGAGCCAGCTTGGCTCGATAGGGACGACTCGGACGGATGAGCGAGCCGACGAGCAGTGTGCCGATGGTACCGACAATGGCAATGCCGATATACAAGAGAATCGGTATGTAGTTCTCTGGAATGGCTGCGTTACCCATGTTTCAACCAGTCGAAAAAGTTACAAAGTCTGAACGTCTTCACGTCGAGAGACATGATAACTTTAGGACGTGAGGACGTTTGCCTCATTTCGCGCTAGTGCCGAGGCGAAGAAGGGCTTGAATCTCAAGCCGTCCAGCTCCGGATGACTTATTCCCTTGTGCTGAATGAGCACCTTAAACGTGCTCCCCATGCCATCCGGCTTTAGGAGATGAATCGCGGCGCGAAATTCCGGGCTCTCGGGCTCCAATTCCCCGATCATCGCTTCAACGCCGAGCCCCATCAGAAAACTCATTTGGTTCGTGAACCCCGTCACGCGGAGTCCCTGTTTCTCACCGACAGAAGCCAGGCTCGAAAAATCCACGTGGGCGGTCATATCCTGCTCACCGACGCGGATGAAGGGATCGGCGTTCGTCTGCTGCTGGAAGTAACAGAGGAAGGTGCCGTCCTTCCGCTCAGGCCCATAGAGATCCTGCGCCGTATGGCCGTAATCGATCGTCACAACAAATCCACGATCCATCCGCCGAGCGACCTGCTCCATCCAGTCCCTAGCGTGGAGATTCACCTCGGTTCGGTAGCCTTCCAGCCACGGAATATTCAGTTGCTGTAGATATTGAGCGAGCGCGGCCGTCGACAGGGGCTTGAGGCAGTCCACAAAGCGTCCGTCTCGATAGTCTACACAGAGTTCTTCGGTCCGTTCGTCCGTGACTTGAATCCGGTGCACCGGAAAGGCATCGATCAGTTCATTGCTGAGGAACAGACCGGTCACGCTCTGCGGGGCCAGCCCATCAAGGTCTTCCACCCAGGTGACGAGGCCCGGCTTGCCGAGCCAGGGCGCCAGGTTCTGGCGCTGCAGTTTCCGCATGGCAGGACTCCGTTCGATCAGGACATAGCGGACACGCGTTGCGATGTCATCCTGTTCGGCATGGAGCGCCGTCAGACAATCGCGAGCTAATAAGCCTTTGCCGGGACCCATTTCGACGATCGTAAAAGGGGTGGGGCAGCCCAATAATTCGTCCATTTGTCTGGCCTGTGCGGCAATGGCACGGCCGAGAATCGGGTATACATCGGAGCTGGTGTAGAAATCGCCGGACCAGCCGATACGTTCAAGGTCCGCACCGTCCGGTTGGCGCATGTAATAGCCGAATTGAGGGTGATAGAGAGCCAGTTCCATGAAGCGGACGAAGGGAATTGGTCCGTTAATGGTGATCTCGGACGAAATAGCAGCGACGAGTTCAGGATGTCCGGTTGTCACAAACAACTCCCCTTATCTCTTCGACAACATACAAAAAGTGACTGCACATGTCGAGGTGACACCCCACCCCTCCCGCTAGAAGGGTTAACAGAGGGCCGAAAGTGGTGTAGAGTAGCCTTGATTTTGCCGCTAAGTCAAGGCGGAGAGTATTGGAAACGCAGGCAAATATCCCTATTCGAGGGGGGAGGAGATGGGGGCTGATGATTTTCTACTGCTCGCGCAACGCGCGGCCTAAAACGGATGGGAAGGGAGCGGCCAGGTGCCCCTCTTGCTCGCAGAACACGCACGATAGGAATGTGCTCGTTCGATGCGCGCTGTAAAGGGCAACCTTGGCCACTTCCTAAATAGAGGTTTAGGGAATTGAAGGCCCTCGCCCGGGCTAATGGCACGTCTCGGCGTGCCAGTGGGTG
>Ga0163153_10000160_pt1 | contig 115320 bp, 102 predicted proteins | sample OliLakLV19MP6IB1_FD_148629 | JGI IMG/M metagenome (GOLD analysis project Ga0163153, IMG submission 148629) | Freshwater microbial mat bacterial communities from Lake Vanda, McMurdo Dry Valleys, Antarctica - Oligotrophic Lake LV.19.MP6.IB-1 | ecosystem: Environmental > Aquatic > Freshwater >...
GCGATATTGATGATCAATGCACCGATTATGTTAGCAGGCAGCTCAAGAGCCGATGAGATGAAGGCGTTAAATGAAGTGCGCACGATTATTCACGAACACGTAGTTTCGCATCTATGACATCCGCATCACCTATGACTACCTGTTCGCAATTATGACAACCGAAGACGTACAGAAAATTGCGACGCTCGCGAAACTTCAGTTCAAGGACGAAGAGCTCGAGGAGTTTGCAAGGCAGTTTACAGATATCATCGCGTATGTCGGACAAGTTGCTGCTGTAGACTTGTCAGGTGCCGAGCCCATGACCTGTTGTAATGAAGGTCCTGCGGAATTACGCGCCGACGTGGTGGGTCCGACACTTACAACCGCCGAAGCTCTTTCGAATGCACCTCAGAAGAACGACGCATTCTTCAAGGTGCCCAAGGTTCTGGGATGATCGTTGGAATAATTCCTGCACGGTACGACTCGACCCGGTTTCCGGGGAAACCACTTGTCGACTTAAACGGACGTACAATGTTGGAGCGTGTGTGGAGTGCTGCTGTCCGTTCACCGATTCTAGACCGTGTTATCATTGCCACCGACGACGAGCGTATTCACGTCGAAGCACAGCGCATAGGTGCGGAAGCTCATCTTACATCTACCGACATCGGCAGTGGCACCGACCGATGTGATGCAGTACTACGTCAGCTTCGACTAAAACCCGATATCATCGTCAACATTCAGGGCGACGAGCCCCTTTTGCCCCCAGGCCTAATCACACATCTGGTGCAGACGCTCAAGAATTCTGATGCCGACGTTGCAACACCCGTTACGCGCATCCTTTTCCCCGCAGAACTCGATGACCCGGATATTGTGAAAGCAGTTAGAAGCGACGATGGTAGAATAATTTACTTTTCGCGTTCGGCTGTGCCTTTTGTGCGCGATGTGCCAAAGATTAAGTGGCCGTCGACGCACGCATTCTGGAAACACATTGGCATCTATGCTTACACGTTCGATGCATTGCGCAAACATGTTATGCTTCCGCGGTCTCCACTCGAACGCGTAGAGTCACTCGAGCAGATGCGTCTACTCGAGTCGGGTGCACGCTTCGCAGGTGTTGAAACCGAAGCTGTTTTTATGAGCGTAGACACGCCAGACGATGCGCGACGCGTAAGCGATTACCTACGCAGGCATGAGTAGTTCTCTTGCTGCACGCAGGGCATCCTCGACAGATATTGTTGTCATGTCGTCGTTGGCCTTGCTGATAAGCACGCGTGCTTTCGAAGAGTACGGACGCCATCGGTGAGCATTGATGGGAATTGCATTTGGATAGAATCCAACAGCAGGTGTACCGTATGCAGCAGCAACATGAAGCACTCCGGTTGGATTTGCAATGAGAAGGCGTGCTCCCGCAATTAATGACAGAAGCTCGCCTAGCGTTAGCAATCCACATGTATTCGTGGCGGTAGGACACATCGAAGAAACCACTGCGCACTTTTCAGCTTCTGATGCAACACCCGTTATTACAATAGGTAGACGTGTTGTTGCTTGAATTTGCCTTGCAAAATCACCAAAGTTTTCGGCCGACCATTGTGGTGACGAGCCTGCTGAACCCGGGTGAATAATAATTGCATTGGAAGGGGCTGGCTTCGCCAGGGGGCGTACGAGGTGAACGTCGTGCATCGGCGGACCAAATGCGTGTGAGAGCATACGCAAATTATACTCTGCCTCGTGGTACTCCGAGCGAGAACGATGCTCGCCTATACGCTTGCTATAGAGCAGGCTATACCAACGATTTGCCGTGCCTATACGTGTGCCGACGCCCGCACGATAAGCATGCCATGCTTCGGATAACGTAGCACGTGGAAAGAACACTGTATCGATGTGACGGCTACGCATGGCATCATGCATTACGAAGTCTTCGACATCGGTATACACCACATCATCGATGCAGGTAAGTCCGTCCACCAAGTCGTGTACGTACGAACGTGCGAAAAGCGTTAGTCGCGCTCCTGGGAAACGTGTACGTAATGCAACAAACATTGGCAGCGTTAGAACCATGTCACCGAGTCGATCGGTGCGAACAATAGCTATGTTACTTGGTGGTGGTTTCATGTTCGCATACGTAATAAATGTCGTGGTCTAACTGTTGTCAACGTATTCGTGATTGGCGTCAAAAAAAAAAGGGCGCAACACAAATGCGCGCCCCTAAGAAATATCTGTTATGCCCTTAGAAGAACCACTCGCCGCCAATCGACGGAGCAAGAATGCCAAAACCGACATCTTGTCCAGATGGTGACAACGGAAGAGAAAGCACCGTGATGCCAGCCCAGAAGCCGAAGTTAGGAGTGATAAAATACTCAGCCCCAGCACCGAAGTTCAACCCAGTCGAAGTTGAAGAAACCGAATTCGTGCCCCCCGTCGAAGTACTGGAAATCATGAGATTAGCGAAAACGAACGGCTTCAATTCCTTCGAACCTGCAAAGATGAACTTACCATAAGGTCCGAAAACCAACTGCGTACTTCCTTGGATCTGAAGTCCGAGGAATGCGCCAAGATGGAACGCTGGCGATATAGCGTATTGAATTTGAGCTGCGCTCACTCCACCAACCACACCACCGATACCGAATTGTTTATCAGGACTTTGGGCATTCATTGTAGTGCCCATAGCCAAGACGAATGCAACAAGTGCGACCGCGACAACCTTCTTCATACTGCTCCCAAAAGAATGTGAGATGTGCGGCGCAAATATACATGCACATAGCACTTAGAAAATTCTGTGAACAAATATTTCACTTGCGTAGATTGCATGTCCGGTCCTACTTTTAAGTAGGCCTCGCCAATCGCCACAAAAAAATTACCGCAAAAAAAAGGGCTCAGCATTTCTGCCGAGCCCTTTTTTTTTGATGCTACTTACATGAACCATTCAATGCCGACTTGTGGCATGAGGATACCGAACGTTACTTTGCGAGCAATAACGAGTGGTAGTTCGTCTTTCTCGAACGGAATCATAATAACGCTGACGCCACCGAAGATGCCAACGTTTGGAGTTACGAAGTATTCGCCGCCAAAGCCGAGGTTCATCGATGTACGTGTTGACGACTGCGTGTCAGTGCCAAGATCTACCGAACTGTTCATCAGTACAAACTCTGCCTTAGCGTATGGCTTGAATTCCTTAGATCCAGCAAAGATGAATTTGATGTACGGTGCAATTCCAATGGCTGTGTTTCCATCAGCTACCGAAATTCCCACGAGCGAACCAATGTGGAATGCTGGAGAGATTGCGTACTGGATTTGAGCGCCTGACACGGCACCTTCTGTACCAAGTGCAACGCCAATACCGAACTGACCATCAGGACTTTGGGCCTTCATTGTAGTGCCCATAGCCAAGACGAATGCAACAAGTGCGACCGCGACAACCTTCTTCATACTGCTCCCAAAAGAATGTGAGATGTGCGGCACAAATATACACGCACATAGCACGCAGAAAATTCTGTGAACAAATGTTTCACTTGCGTAGATTACATGTCTGGCCCTACTTCTAAGTAGGCCTCGGCAATCGCCACAAAAAATTACCGCAAAAAAAAGGGCTCAGCATTTCTGCCGAGCCCTTTTTTTTTGATGCTACTTACATGAACCATTCAATGCCGACTTGCGGCATGAGGAAACCGAAGGTCATCTTGCGAGCAATGACGAGTGGTAGTTCGTCTTTCTCGAATGGAATCATAATAACGCTGACGCCACCGAAGATGCCAACGTTTGGAGTTACGAAGTATTCGCCACCAAAGCCTAGGTTCAACGATGTACGTGTTGACGACTGCGTGTCAGGTCCGAGATCGACCGAACTGTTCATCAGTACAAACTCTGCCTTAGCATAAGGCTTGAATTCCTTTGAGCCGGCGAAGATGAACTTGATGTACGGTGCAATTCCAATTGCTGTGTTTCCATCTGCTACCGAAATTCCCACGAGCGAACCAATGTGGAATGCTGGAGAGATTGCGTACTGGATTTGAGCACCTGACACGGCACCTTCTGTACCGAGGGCAACGCCAACGCCAAACTGACCGTCAGGGCTTTGTGCCTTGACTGTTGAAAAACTTGCAACAACACAAAGTGCAACAAAAGCTGCTGCGATAACCTTCTTCATATCTGTCTTCCCTGGATGTGGATGTGGAAATAGGCCACATTTGTGCGCCCCGCCCTTCTACATCCATGTTCCACAGATGTTTCAGTTCCGTAGATTCGAGTTCTCCACACCCCTTCTATGCCAGACACCATAGCCGTAGAGCCATATTCGCCCGAAAACCGCCCAGAGTGGGACGCATTCGTCGAGCAATCCAACAATGGAACGATGTTCCATTTGCACCGATTTCTCGACTACCATCCCGTTGGGAAGTGGAATTTTCAACATTTAATGTTCCGTCAGAACGGACGTTTGGTAGGTGTCCTGCCAGGGGGCCTAAATGCTGAGGGGGCTTTCTGGTCACCAATGGGCGCCAGTTACGGCTCGATTGCGACCCTAGATACCTCTTTCGAGCGTTCACTGGCAATCGTCGATGTGCTAATTGACTATGCTCGGGAACTGGGGCTTCGTGACATTTACCTGATACCCCCGCCGCTCATCTATACGATTAACTATAGCCAGCACGTAGAATATGCCCTGCTATATCGTAAAGCAGCGTTTGAATTGCATTATATCTCGCATGCCATCGACCTAAAGCACGGACAACAGTTCTTGCAGCACTTCGATCCGACGGCCCGCAAGAACATCCACAAAATTCTTCGCGAAGGACGCATAACAATTCGAGAAAGCACCGACTATGCGACATTTCACGAAATACTAGTCGAGAACAAGTCAAGACACGGTGTAAAACCCACACATACGCTCGAAGACTTGCTCAAACTGCATGCCCTGATGCCAGATAAACTTCGACTAAACATGGTCTATCTCGATGACGTTGCCATTGCTGGCTCGCTTCTGTTTCTAGCTAATCGCAAGGTTGTACTCTGCTTCTATAACATGCTTCGTTACGAGTACGAACACGTGCGTCCCATCTACCTTGTGATGTATGAAACATGCAAATGGGCGATAGAGAATGGTTACGAATGGGTTGACATAGGCGTTTCGCAAGACACAACTGCCGAAGACCCGATGACTCCATCGATAGGACTGATTGGCTTTAAGGAACGCTTTGATGCTCGCGGCATCTTACGGTCGACGTACCATCTACACCTAGACTAACTCATGGACATTCTGCTCATCGTTCTTGCTGACATTCAACGCGATGCACGAACGCTGAACATGGCGCGCACACTACGCGATGCTGGGCTAAAAGTAGGTGTCGTTGCCGCCGGTCGGCTGCCAGATGCCGAAGCAGGTTCAGGTGTTACGTTCATCGAATGGGCAGACCCGGGTGGACGTGCTTTCCTGCGTATGCGCTCGCTCAGAGAGTTTCTTTTGTGCAATGTTGCGGTGCTCTTGGATGAATGTCCGCCAAAAGCATTGTATGCCATGGACTTCTTTGTGCTAAGCGCAACGGTCGGTCTTGGCAAGCAACTTCGCGTTCCTGTTGCTTATGATATGCGCGAATTCATGTTCTCGCTTGGTCCGCTAGAAGGCAAGGGTATAAAACAACTCTTCATCACTTGGTCAGAACGTCGTTTGTTAACCCGCGTGAAAGCCATCAGCGTTTCGGGTACTGCCGATTCGACAATCGTTTCGAAACGGTTCAAACTCAAAAGTGAACCGACGGTAATTCTAAACACACCGCCCTACCGCGACCGAGTTGAACATTCGAGTCTATTGCGCGAACGGTTTTCAATCCCATCAGCAGCATTTGTGATTGTGTACCAGGGTGTGGTGCATCACGGACGCGGTCTTGCTCCCATGATGCGCGCGCTCGTAGAGATGCCAGACGTGCACTTGTGCATCGTTGGTGATGGCCCCTTTCGTAGCCCCTTAGAAGACATTGCTATCCAGACACGAGTTGCAGACAGAGTGCATTGGCTTGGCTCGGTACCGTATGACGAGCTGCACGCATGGACGTGTAGTGCCGATGCCGGGTGTTGCCTTATCGAGCCTGTATCGATGAGTTATGAGTATGCCTTGCCTAATAAACTTTTTGAATACATGATGGCGCGTATTCCATCACTTGTAACAGACCTGCCTGCATTGCATGACCACATAATGCGATATCCTGTCGGAATGCTTGTAGACAGAACTCTTAGTGTAGGTGCGATAACCGAGGCGGTTCGAAGAATGCGGGTGCCAGCGACATACGATGGTTTTGTTGAACAGTGCAAGGTAGCTCGCGAGCTTTCGTACGAGAACCAGGCACATCATGTGATTGATATGGTATCGAGACTAACCGAAAAAGGGAGAGATCATGCGATTAGAAATAGGTAAGTCTATTGCTCTAGTGGTTGACATTCAAGAGCGGCTGTTTCCGCTCATTCATAACAACGAAGCACTAGCCGTTCGGTGTGCCATGCTCATTCGTGGGCTGCGCATACTCGACGTTCCGCTTGTCGTTACAGAGCAATACTCGAAGGGCCTTGGGAAAACCATCGCTCCAATAAGTGAAGCCGTGGCCGATGCAACACGCATTGAGAAGATTACATTTAGTTGTTGTGGTGCAGATGAAGTGGAAGCACGCATTCTTGCAATGGCGCGACATCAGGTTATTGTGTTTGGTATCGAAGCCCATGTTTGCGTGTTGCAGACTGTGCTCGATTTGCGTCAGCAGGGCCAAGCCGCCATTGTAGTAGAGGATTGCATTTCTTCGCGTCGCGAAAACGATAAACGCATTGCAATAGAGCGTATGCGAGACGTCGGCGCAATAATTACAACAGCAGAATCGCTTCTGTTCGAATTGATGCAACGAGCGGACATAGCCACATTTAAAGAGATTTCAAATCTCGTGAAGTAGCCTGGCTTGTAACGAGAAGTAGCTTGTAACGCGACGTAGCTTGTACAATGAAGGTACCAGTTCAATGAACTCAGAGTCAGGCATTTCTAGTGTGCTTCAAGAAGCACGCATCTTTTCACCGTCGCACGAGTTTGCCGAACACGCGCATGTTCGCACAGAGCATGCTCTTGCGTTGCTTCGCGCCGAAGCAGATGCCAACCCAGTTGCTTTTTGGGAGCGACAAGCAAGGTCGCTTGTGTGGTTCGACGAGTGGAACGAAGCACTGCTGTGGAAGCACCCACATGCGCAGTGGTTTGTTGGTGGTACTATTAATGCATCGGTGAATTGCCTCGATCGGCATTTGGACACCCCGCGTCGCACAAAGCCTGCATTGATTTGGGAAGGTGAGCCCGGTGATGTTCGAACCCTTACCTACGAACAATTGCACGAAGGTGTATGCAGGTGTGCGAACGTATTACTTAAGCTTGGTGTAAAGACTGGTGATGTTGTTGCCATCTACATGGGTATGGTTCCAGAAGCGGCTATTGCAATGCTTGCTTGCGCGCGCATCGGTGCAACACATAACGTCGTGTTTGGTGGCTTCAGTGCCGACGCACTCCGAGAGCGCATTAATAATTCTGGTGCAGTCGCTGTAGTTACACAGGATGCTGCATACCGACGGGGCGATCTTGTGCTTCTCAAACCAGCAGTCGATGAGGCTCTTGCGGAGTGTCCGTCGGTGAAAAACGTTCTGGTGTATCAGCGCACGCCTGTAGAAACACCAATGGTGTCTGGACGCGACTACTGGTGGCACGAGCTTATGCGTGATGCATCTCCCAATTGCATCCCTACCGTATTGTCGAGTGAACATCCGCTTTTTATATTATATACAAGTGGATCAACCGGCAAACCCAAGGGCATTCTGCACACAACAGGCGGATATCTCGTGCAAACATCATATACAACACGTATGGTGTTCGACATGCGCGACAGCGACATCTATTTCTGTACGGCAGATATAGGCTGGGTAACCGGACATTCCTACATTGTATACGGTCCGTTGTCCAACGGCGCAACCGTTCTCATGTACGAAGGCGCTCCAAACTATCCGCAGCCCGATCGCTTCTGGGACATCATAGAACGTCACGGCGTAACCATCTTCTACACGGCACCTACAGCCATTCGTGCCTTTATGAAGTGGGGCGAAGAACATCCGCGCAAGCATGATCTATCGTCTCTGCGATTGCTTGGTACTGTCGGAGAGCCTATTAACCCCGAAGCCTGGATGTGGTATCACAACTTCATCGGCAACGCACGATGTCCGATTGTTGATACATGGTGGCAGACTGAAACCGGTGCCATCATGATAGCCCCTTTGCCAGGGGCGACCCCTACCAAACCGGGAACAGCAACGTTGCCATTGCCAGGCGTTTGTGTAGATGTAGTGCATCGTGATGGCACATCGTGTAAGGCAAATGAAGGGGGCTTGTTGGTTATAAAACACCCGTGGCCATCGATGCTGCGCACTGTGTATGGCGACGACGCGCGTTACCGACATGCGTACTGGAGCGAGTTTCCGCAGAAGGGTAATGATTTAGCCGACCCAAGCGATGGCTGGTACTTCACCGGCGACGGTGCTCGGCGCGACGCAGATGGGTATATCTGGATTATTGGAAGAGTTGATGATGTTGTTAACGTAAGCGGACACCGTCTTGGCACTGCTGAAATAGAAAGTGCACTCGTCTCGCATCCATCAGTTGCAGAAGCAGCAGTCGTGACACGTCCAGACGAACTCAAAGGCAACGCGCTCATTGCCTTCGTAACGCTGAAGTCGAGTGCTTACAAAGGCTCACTCGATTTGCTCAAAGAAGAGCTGCGATTACATGTAGCAAAGGAGATCGGACACATTGCCAAACCCGACGAAGTGCGTTTTGCCGACATGCTGCCCAAGACACGGTCAGGAAAAATAATGCGTAGACTCTTACGCGAGCTTGTAGCAGGGGGCTTGGTAAGGGGCGACACAACGACGCTCGAAGACCTCGGAGTGCTAGAACAACTACGTACGGCACAGGACGAATAGCTCCCTATATTGCATGCGTCACGACTCGGATAACGAACGCCTGACTGAACCGGCTTGCCAATCCGCAGAACAATACTCGACGATTTAACAGGTGCCGTGCGCGCCATGCTCGCACGTGAAGTACCAGAGCGTGTGCTATTCATGACAGGTGAGGCGGGTATTGGCAAGAGCACGCTCATCAAGCAGCTGATCGCGGATCTCGAAACAGACGCAAAGCCCCCTATCGTAGCGATGGCTGAATGTTCGACACCTGTGGCCGGAAGTGGCGTGGGCCATGTCGAGGCGCTAAAGCCGTTCGCCGATATTATGGCGGGGCTGGTAGATGCTGGTTCGGACACTAGTAAAAAGCCTAAGGGTTTCAAGCTAGACATCGGCAAGTTCTTCGTGGATACTGCGCCGTCGTGGATCGGACTTATCCCCGTAATCGGAGCGCCGATCTTTCATGCTTTGAGCATCGTTGGTTCAGGATACGACCAGGTTTACCTGCATAACAAGCTGAAGTCGGCAGGCGCATCAGCAGCATCGAGTCAGGAACAGGTATTCCGTCAATACATAAATTTTATTAGTAAGCTGTCGACCGAACTACCTGTTCTCGTCATACTCGACGACTTCCATTGGGCAGACACAAGCTCAACGAATCTGTTGTTTGCAGCTGCGCGCGACTTGGCTGCATGCGAGGTGGTTTTCCTAGTTGTTTATCGAAAAGACGACATCAAACGGGCTTCGAGCCAAGACGAGCATCCAATACTGCACGTTCGTAATGAAATCGAGCGTTACTCGATGAGTCGGGACATTGAAGTGCCACCGGCAGATCGTGACGACATTCGTGCACTCATCCAGGCGCAGTATCCCGAATACAAAATCGATGATGTGCTCGAGAAGTGGCTTCTGCGCATCTCCGATGGCAACCTTCTCTTTGCCACACAATTTCTCGCAACGCTCGAACACGATCTCTACCTCGAGCCGCGGTCCGCAGTCCTTCTGAAAGATCTTGCATCTGTCCCCATTCCATCGAGTGCAAATGCAGTCGTGGTAGAGCAGATACGCCGACTAAATCCTGACGACAAAGAGCACCTCCGCTATGCGAGTGTGGAAGGTGAAACGGTTACGGCGCATATGGTCTCGCGTTTTCTCGACATGCCGATGATTAAGATGCTGCAAAGGCTTCGTGTACTGGAAGAGCAGCATCACATACTTCGATCGTTGGGCAAACAATCGTTATACGTTAAAGAAACAACGGCTTACCAGTTCGTGCACTTCCTGGTTCACAAAACGTTGTACGAAGACCTGGGTGAAGAAGAACGCGCAATCTTGCATGGCATCGCAGCGGACGTGCTAGAAGAAGAACTTGAAGCCGCCGAGGAAGCACAACATAACGTCCATAAAGTCGCAGCCCGTTTGGCCGCCCACGCAACCATTGCACAGCGCCATCAGGTTGCAGCAGAAGCTCTGTTGAAAGGGGCACGATGGGTCTGGAAAAGTTTTGCTGCCAACGAAGCATTGTACTTTCTCGATCAGTGTCTTGCGGTTGTTCAAACGAAGAAAAAGCCTTCTGTGGGCATTCGCTCTTTAGAACTCGACGCGCTGTTGCTCAAGGCAGAGATCTATCATCATTGCGCGAAGTACAACGAATCGCTTGCGTGTTATGAAGATGCGTTGGTTAAAGGTATGGACACCGGAAGTCCTGCTCAACGCAGCGAGTCACACGTTGGAATCTCAAATGTAAAGTGGTTCAAGGGCCAGTACGAGGATGCTGAGACCGATGCTCAAATCGCGCTCAAAATTGCGATCGAAGCGAATGACAATCCAAGCCGTATTCGCGCGCTACGCATCATTGGCAACACGTACTATCGCAGAGGATTGTATGATGATGCCATGAACTATTACCAGCAAAGCCTTGATACTTCCGTTTTGACGAAAGATGAGTCGGGTCGCGCTTCGGCGCTTGCAAACATGGCAAATGTGCACGGCGATAGAGGCCAAGACGCAGTAGCCCGTTTGAACTACGAAGAGGCACTGTCGATACGACGCAAGCTACTCGACTCTGTAGGCATAACGAGAGAGCTCATAAACCTTGGCTTAAACCTGAACGCCGATCAGCACTTTGACGAGGCGATGGCTTGTTACGAAGAAGCTCAAAAGCTTGCTCGGTCTTCCGGTGCGTTGAAGCAGGAAGCCAGCATTCTGAATTCAATGGCAATTACGCGAACGGCTCAGTTACGCTTTGATGAAGCTCTTGACCTTGCTCAGCGAAGTCTGGATATTAAGGAGCGTATTGGAGACCGAAACGGCATCGTGCAATCGTTGGGCACCATTGGTAATATCTACAGAGATACGAATCAAACCGACGAGGCAATAAACTTTTTTACAAAGTGCATGAATCTGGCATTAGAGCTGAACAATCGACTCGGTGTTGCAAGGGCGCGATATTCGCTTGCGCACTTGTATGCCAGTTGTAGTCAGCCATCAGAGGCATTGCCGCATTTTGAAGTCAGTCGTCAATTGTACGCAGATCTAGGTGCCTCGCAGCTACAAATAGAGGCTGCGTTTGGCATTGCATGCTGTCTTGCGAAGCTCGAAGCGGATTCGCAGAACACAACGGTTCAGGTGAAGGATAGCGTGCTTCTCGAGAAGACGCGATCGCTAGTTCGAGAAGAAGATTTTTCGCTCGCAGCCTATGAAAAAATCGGCCCTATGAGGGGGATTGTAATTAACAAACTCGGTATCACATTAGAGGCTTAACTATGCCCATGTATTCTATGCTTTTCGGATTGACGATGTTACTCCTCGTCGCCTGGAAGTCGCCAACACCATTAACAGGTGTGGTGTTTGGCGACACCGAAGTGAGTACGATGCTTACAGCGAATAAAATTGTGCCTGCTTCATTCTTCACGAACTGTGTACGTACGCCTCTCAGCATTGTACTGAGTTCAAAGAGCACCATTGACTGGAGCATGACCTTGGATGCAGCATCTGCTACCTGCTCAGATTCTCTTGCTTCATGGACGATGACTTCAGATCAGCGCACGTCGTGGAATCTAACGGTCCCCACAGTGAAGACATCACTGTTAAACGCGTTCACAACATTCAGAAGCTACGCAGTGCAACGTCCGCTCGTCGTCTGTGTTGTCACAGGTCTTAACGGATCGAGCTCAGGAGCCTATACATCTGTAACGTCATCGCCTGACCCAACGAATCCAGACAGATTTCTTATCACGTTAGTTCAACAGCCTGGGGGATCTTCAAATGGCAAGGAATAATCTGGCTGGCATTCGCTCACATGCGATTCTGGCGCTGTCCACTATCCTGGTGATTGCCTTGTTTACAGGCTGTCCAACCAAACATGGTGGGGACAACCACAAGGTAAATATCGACAGCGCACAAAAAGTCAACAAGTCTCTCTTTGAGACCATTGCAAAACTTCCGCCGATGACACCTGTATCCATCAGCATGGATTCGCTGAAGATGAAACTGAACGTTCATCCAAGCGTGACAAATGCGATGTTGAGCGAGTGGTTTACGACATACACGCCAACGGTATTGCCCGACGGACCAGGGGACTGCTCAATGGTTGTAGTTGAATTCACAGACCGAGAAGTAAGTCAGTTGTTTAACCGCGTGGCTGGAGAGTATCGTGCGCAGGTGAGCACACTTGTCAATCAAATGGCCGCGCCCTTGTATAACCAAGCGAACAGCATGTTGTCGCCAAATGTGTATTCCTACTCATGCGATCCGGCAAGTGCGCCGTGGGTGCAGTACAGCCTAACACCAGCTCAGATTATGAGGTGGAGTGTCACCTCACCCATGATTAAGAATCAGTTCATGTCCGCGCTGCAAGCCTTCAGGATGGCTGCAGGTACAGCAGGGACGCAGAACATTCTTTTGATAACCAACCTTGGCCACGGCTCCTTGATTTCCACTGGGTACACCGGTGTGCAATACTTCGTCGCCAATTACAATGCTGCCACACGTCTACAGGTAATCCAGCTGATGGATTAATCCCTCAACCCCGCAGTTTTTGAACCTTTGCCCGCGGCATTCACCAGAACCGAATAGATTCGGAACTTCGTTGGGTGCTGCGGGCTTATTTTTGCCGTGATGCGTAAAGCGGTCATAATGGCGGGTGGATTCGGTACGCGGCTAAGGCCGCTAACGATGTCTATACCCAAACCAATGGTGTCTCTGGCCAACCGGCCAATGATGCGCCATATCGTCGAACTGCTAAAGCAGCACGGCATCCACGAAATCGTAAGTCTTCTGTACTTCCAACCCGAATACATTACATCGTATTTCGGTGATGGGTCTGCGGCAGGGGTCTCGATGGAATACATGACAGCCGAAGCCGATTACGGCACCGCCGGTAGTGTGAAGAATGGTGAACGCTTTCTCGATGAACGCTTCATTATTATTTCGGGCGACGTGCTTACCGATTTCGACATTAGTGCTGCAGTAAAATTTCATAAAGAGAAGGGTGCGATGGCAACCATCGTCCTTACGCGCGTAGCGCAGCCCCTTCAATTTGGAATCGTGATGACGGATGCGGATGGTCGCATTACTCGCTTCCTTGAAAAACCATCGTGGGGCGAAGTGTTCAGCGACACGATTAACACGGGCATCTACATTCTCGAACCCGAAGTGCTCGATCTTATTCCAGCGCAAACCGATTTTGATTTCAGCAAGGATCTGTTTCCGCTTATGCTGAAAAAGGAACTGCCGTTGTATGGTTATACGGCCGAAGGGTACTGGAAGGACATTGGTAACCTAAATGAGTATCAGTTGGCGAGTGCAGATGTGTTGGCTGGACGTGTTAAGGTCACGCTTGCAGGTGAGCGGTGCGATTCGTCGCAATGTGGCGAGAACCTAGACCTGGCGCCGACTGCGAGCCTGAACGGACTTGTTGTAATTGGCAATGATGTGAAGATCGGACCCTATGCGGTGTTAACCGATTGTATCATTGGCGACCGCTGTGTGATTGGTGCAAACGTGCGCATGAGCAATACAGTGCTGTGGGATGATGTGCACGTCGGAGACTTTAGCGAACTGACAAACGATGTTGTGTGTAACAGTGTGCGCATCGATAACAACGTGTCGATTGCAGACAACGTCTTCATTGCAGAAAGCTGCGTCATAGGCGAACACGCACGGTTGTTGTCCGGAATAAAACTCTGGCCACGCAAACATGTCGAGTCGCACGCAACACTTTCGCGCAGTCTTGTTCAAGAAGAACGCTGGGCTCGTGAGCTCTTCACCGACGCACGTATCACAGGTATGTCGAACGTCGACATGAACCCCGAGTTCGGTGCACGTCTAGGTGCTGCGCTGGGAATGGCCCTCGGAACGAATTCGCAGTTCGTAGCAAGTCGTGATACCGACGAGGTGTCTCGCATTATGAAGCGCTCGATTACCGCGGGTCTAATGAGCGTCGGCGTTAGCACGACCGATTTGCAGACAACAACCATTCCGTTAACGCGCCAGGAACTGCGAACAGGAAAGTTCATCGCTGGGTTTCATGTGCGACGTTCGCCAAGACATGCGGATAAGACCGACATTATTCTGTTTGGTAAGGACGGACGTGATCTGCCGCTGGCTACGACAAAATCCGTCGACCGCTTCTTCTTCGGCGAAGACGTTCGCAGGGTTCCGCATAACGATGTCGGACGTCTGAATTTCCCGGAACGCTCGATTGGCATGTATGTAGAACGCTTCCTGGCGTCGCTCGACACCGAGCTTATTGCAAAACGTCAGTTTAAACTGCTTGTCGACTACTCGTTTGGCCTTGCTGCCACTGTGTTCCCCCAGATTCTTGGCGAACTCAAGTGCAGTGTGCTGTCGATGAATAATTACGTCGACGTAACACACTTCGCCGACCCGCTTGCAGACGCTCTTGGCGAATCGTCTACGATTATGCGGTCGTTGGGCTACGAAATCGGCATTAAAATCGATTCCGGAGCTGAAAAGATTGCACTTGTAGACGAACGTGGATTCTGGTATACAGGCTTGCGATTGTTAACCATAGTTACAAAGCTATTTCTCGACACACATCGTCACCTCGAGCCATACGCCATTGCGGTGCCCGTGCAGGCAACGCGCGAAATAGACGATATCGCAAAAGAATACAACGTCGAAGTCATCCGAATTCGCAACTCACACGGCTCGATGATGGAAGCCACCAAGGACGAAAACATCCGCTTTGTAGGGGGCACAAGAGGGGGCTTCATATTTCCGGAGTTTTTTGTGGCGGCGGACGGACTCTACAGTGCGTGCAGGATTCTGCAGATGCTTGCTGAGACCGGACATCACTTGTCTGTGCTGGACGCCACACTGCCGAAGAGACATCAGGTTACGAAAGAAGTTGAGTGTCCGTGGGAATCAAAGGGCACGGTTATGCGCCGTGCAATGGAGTACTCCGATGGGCGAACACGTCAGCTCATCGACGGCGTAAAGGTTATCGACGGATCGTTATCGGTTCTTCTCGTTCCCGACAGGGAACACCCCCTGTTTAATGTCACTGCAGAAGCAGACACCGAAGCGCATGCAATTGAAGCGTGCGATCGTTATGCTTCACTCGTTGCGTCCTGGCGCGACGGTAACTAGGAAATTTTATGGATTTAAGACTAAGCGACATCCTCGACCCCGCCTGCATAAGGCTAGGTATGGAAGCAAACGATAAAACCCAAGCGTTGTCGGCACTTGTTGATGTGCTTGCGAATTCGGAACGCGTGCGCGACCTAACAGAAGTGCGACGCGTGATACTCGAACGTGAGAAGCTAATGTCGACGGGCATTGGCTTGGGCATAGCCCTGCCACATGGAAAAACGAACGGCGTCGATTCATCGGTCGCTGCACTTGCTACGTTAAAATCTCCTATAGACTTCGACTCGATCGATGACAAGCCGGTGTCGATTATTCTGATGCTCGTTGGCACTGAAGGCAACGTTGGTATGCACTTGCGCTTGCTAAGTCGCATCTCGCGCATGATAGGCTCAGATGCATTCCGTACGTCATTGGCGAACGCAACTACAGCAGAAGCAGTCATGGAATTATTCGTGGCGCAAGAAGAGGAACGCGCATGATTCAGACGGTCCGCGGAATGCGCGACATGTACGGTGCCGAACTTGCCGACTGGCATCGTGCAGAAGAAGTCTTTCGCACGGTGTCTGCAGAATTTGGATACGAAGAGTTTCGCACTCCCATTCTCGAACACACAGAGTTGTTCAAACGAGGTGTGGGCGAGAACACCGACATCGTTGGCAAAGAGATGTATTCATTCGAAGATCGCAGTGGTGACAACCTCACGCTACGTCCGGAGATGACTGCACCTATCGTACGTGCCGCCATTGAGCACACACTGCTGCGTCACTCGCCTGTAACGCGCATCTGGTACGCCGGGCCACTCTTCAGACACGAACGTCCGCAGAAGGGCCGCTACCGTCAGTTCCATCAGTACGGAGCCGAATGCTTGGGAAGTCCGAACCCCGAAAGCGACGCCGAAATCATTCTTCTCGCAAACGAAATTCTTCGGCGTGTAGGTGTGCAACGTTATTCGCTTGAATTGAATACCCTCGGCGCACCAGATACACGCACTACTTATCGCGCCGCATTGGTAGAGTACCTAACGGAACACGAATCAGAACTGTCTGCCGATAGTGTGCGCAGGCTTGCAACAAATCCGCTGCGTGTACTCGACTCGAAGGAGGCCGCAGACCGCCCGATAGTCGATGCCGCTCCAAGCCTTTCCGATTATCACGACGAGGCAAGCCGTACACACTTCGATGGTGTGCGTGCAATCCTCGATGCAGCAGGCGTTCCATACACCGTGAACGCACACATGGTACGCGGACTCGATTACTACAGCCACACCGTATTCGAATTCACCACCGATGCACTTGGTTCGCAGAATGCCATCTGCGGCGGTGGACGCTACGATCCACTCTTTGCACTCATTGGTGGCACCGATGCTCCTGCGGTTGGCTTTAGCATTGGCATCGACAGAGTAATGCTGCTACTCGAAGCCGAACGCGCAGCACCCGTGTTGGGTCCATCGCCCGACATCTACCTCTGCGCCATCGGCGACGCCGCACGTCTGCCTGTACAACTGCTCGCTATGCGTCTTCGGCGAAGGGGCTTCTCAGCGGTGACCGATCTGCTGCGTCGGTCTATGAAGGGGCAGATGAAGGATGCAGACAGACTGCGTGCTACATTCACGGCAAGCATCGGTGATGACGAGCTCGCTTCTAGCACGGTGGTTCTAAAAAACATGCAGACGGGCGAACAAAAAACCATCCCGCAAACCGATCTCGAACAAGCACTCACGTCGGCATAATGCTGACACCTACAACAGGAGATCGGGTTTTCGAATGAAGCAACCACGTACACGCAGCGATCGCGTTCGCATCTGGCGGGCTAGCGTTACCAAGTGGCAGCTTAAGGTTTTCCTGATTATTTCGGGCCTTGTGATTATGGCCCTCGTGTTGTTTTATACAAAAACCATTGTTGATGAACTTGTTGCGAACGAACGACGAACCGTAGAGCTGTATTCAAATTTGTTGTTGCGAGGGTATTCGTCGACCGCAACAGATGAAGACTTGTTGTTCTATCTCGACTTGACAACAAACTCGATCTACTTTCCGGTGCTTATCACCGACAAGAACGAACAGCCCATTTTCCCATATCAGCAGTTCATGCGGAATATGGAATTCGACTCAACACAGCCTATACCTAAGCAGAAGGCTTATCTGGTTGCCTATATCGAAGAGATGAAGAGCGAGTATCAGCCGTATGAAATCAAGGGTCCAAACGGTAAGGTCATTCAGAAAATCTTCTACACCAACTCGGCAATTGTACGGCAACTACGGTACATGCCGTATATAGAAATTCTTATAGTAACGGCGTTTATATTGATTGGCTACGTGTCATTCAGCACAATCAGGCGTAACGAAGAATCGAATATCTGGGTTGGGATGGCCAAGGAGGCTGCACATCAGCTGGGCACGCCCCTTTCCTCGCTCCTTGCCTGGCTCGAACTACTAAGAATCAACAAAACCGACGCTGAGTCAGTTGAGCGTACCGCCGATGAGATGCACCGCGATGTAGAGCGGCTGAACATTATTGCCACACGCTTTTCGAAGATCGGGTCGCAGCCCAAACTTGCACCAGCGAGTGTTGGTGAAGTCGTCGAACGTGTGTGTGCGTACTTCGAAACGCGGTTGCCGCATCTCGGACGTCGTGTGATCATCCATAGAGATTTCGATAGATCGATTACTGCCGACCTAAGTCAGGACCTCTTCGAATGGGTAATTGAAAACCTTATCAAGAATGCAGTCGAGTCGATAGACCGCCACGACGGTAGAATCGACATTGCTTTAAAACGCAAGCCGCGCGGTGGGGCGATATTGACAGTTACCGACAACGGTAAGGGAATGTCGACACAGGTTCGTTCGAGAGTATTCGAGCCCGGGTATTCGACAAAAAAACGGGGATGGGGTCTTGGTCTTTCGCTTTCGCGTAGAATTGTCGAAGATTATCACGGTGGACGTATCACGGTGCGAGAAACAGTGCCGGGGGTTGGCACTACATTCGCCATTGAACTGCCATGAGTATGAGATTGCAACTAGTGCAAGACTTCTGTGAACATTAGACTACAGCGCGACCACATCGATTGGCTTATTCTGCTGCCCATTGCAGCCTTGCTACTGTTTAGCGTTGCATTTGTGTACAGCGCAAGTGCGTCGTTTGCAGCTGTGAAGTTTGGTTCTTCAGAACAACTGTTCTGGAATCATGCAATTCGCATCATCATTGGCATTGTGCTAATGATTGCGTTTGCACGCATCGACTATCACATCTGGGGCAACATCAGCACCACCATTGTGCTTATCGCCATTGGCTTCTTGCTGATGGTACTTGTAATGGGCACCGAAATAAAAGGTGCGTCGAGGTGGGTACGGCTCGGCCCCATCAACTTTCAGCCATCAGAGCTGGCAAAGTTTGCTCTGGTGCTGCACACTGCGGCGTTACTGGCAGCTAACAAGATTTTTGTTCGAGAATGGCGGAAGAGCATTCTTCCGGTGCTTGCATGGACGTTGCCCATTTGCGCACTCATTGCACTGCAGCCAAACCTCTCGACAGCAAGCGTAATCTTCTTCATCGTTATGGTTATGCTGTTTATGGCCGATGCAGACAGCAAGCACCTTGGCTTGATTTTCGGCTTAGGAGCAATTGTTGGAGGCATTTACGCTGTAAGCGCTGAGTACCGACTGCGCAGACTTGTCTCGTACTTCGGTGGTCAAGGCGATGAAAATGTCTCGTACCAGCTCGACCAGGCGTTAATCGCATTCGGAAACGGTGGAATTACCGGACTGGGTCCGGGACAAAGCCGGCAGCGCGACTGGTTCCTCCCCGAATCTTACGGCGACTTCATCTTCAGCATTGTGGGCGAGGAATACGGCTTTTTGGGCATAGTCCTCGTGTTAGGTGCCTTTGTGCTGATAATGTGGCGAGGCTACGGTGTCGCAAAGAAGGCACCCGACGCGTTCGGAAGACTTCTGGCGGGTGGAATAACCACAACATTGTGCATCTATGCGTTCGTAAACGCTGGTGTAACGTGTGGACTGCTGCCAACGACAGGGTTGCCGATGCCATTTTTGTCCTACGGCGGCTCGTCGGTTTTCTTCAGTGCCATTGCCGTTGGAGTTCTACTTAATGTGTCTTCTCAGGCGGGAGTTTACAAACGCCAGCAAACCATAGCACCCTAGTCTCTTTTTTTTTGGTATTCTTGAGGCCAAATGAAAGGCGCAATACAAAAGCTGTACTACTCTATCACCGAGGTGAGCAAGATTGTAGGTGAGGAGCAGCACGTGCTTCGATACTGGGAACGCGAGTTTGCCCAACTACGCCCGCAAAAAAATCGGGCTGGAAATAGGGTATACACGCAGCGCGATTTAGCAATGCTTCGTGTTATTCGCCGGCTTCTGCGAAGTGAACGTTACACGGTGGCTGGAGCAAAAGAATATTTGCGTCAGCATGGCTCACAGGAAGAATTGGAACAGGAATTTCTCGAAGACGAACAGCAGCAAGAAGTGATTTCGCAAGAAGAGCTTTCAAGTCAAGGGGCTGAGGTTGATGAGTCTGGTGATTTGCCGAGTAGACTTACTGAAGACGTTAAGGAAGTTGTTGGCGAACTTCGGTCCATCGCGGCCGAACTCAGGTCGCGTGCATCGACATAACACTGAAATTTTCGAATAGATCTTGAATAGAAATGAATTATCGTTCAAACATGAGGTATCCCGCATGATGCGTACTGTACGCTTGTGGACAGGCATCGCACTAATCGCCGTAATTGGTGTGTGTACTACGTCTGGCCAGCAACGCAATTACACCATGAAGACCATGGGTAAACACGCCGACGAAGTATTGAGCGTGTTTGTAAACGATGCCAATACAATGGTTGCTACAAGCAGCCTTGATGAAACGATCAAGTTGTGGAGCTTGCCTGATGGCAAGGAGCTTCGGACACTTACTGGTCACTCGGCGCAAGTGAATTCTATTTCGTTCTCCAATGACGACCGTCAGGTTGCCTCAGGCAGCAACGATCGCACTGTGAGAATCTGGGATGTTGAAAGTGGCACCGAAGTACGTGCACTTCGCGGACACACCGCAGAAGTGATTGGTGTGTACTTCAATCCATCGGACGAAGGTGGACTCATTGCTACAACGTCGTTCGACAAAACAGTAAAGCTGTGGGACTCGAAAATCGGCATCGAGCTGAAGACCCTGCGTGGTCACACGATGCAGACGAATGCAGTTGCGTACTCATACGATGGCAAGTATCTGGCATCGTGCAGCGACGACCGTTCAATAAAAATCTGGTCGACAGACCTGGGCAAAAAAGATCCACTGATGACATTGAACGGCCACACAGCTCCAGTGCTTTCGGTGTTGTATTCCTTTGACTCAAAGTTCCTTGCATCGTCCGATCAAGACGGTGTAATTAAAATCTGGTCGATGCCCGCAGGTGAACTTGTTCGAAGCATTAATGCACACACCGACCTCGTTCAGGATGTTGCGTTTGCAGAAGACAACACGCTTGTATCCGGAAGCCTCGACAAAATGGTAAAGATGTGGGACGTTGTTACCGGCAAAAACCTGATGACATTTAACGCTGGTGTAGAGATCTGGTCGCTCGACCTTACAAGCACAGCGTCGACAATTGTTTTGGGTTGTGCTGACGGAACCGTTCGCATGCTAAAAGAAACTGCGTCGGAAGCTGGACGCACAAACAACAAGGGACGATAACTATGAAGCACATCATTAAAACCTCTGTTGTCTTGCTTTTTGTTCTTGCGGCTGCTGTGGCCACCTATGCACAGAGTGCAATTGGGACAGTAGTTACGCTCTCGGGCTACATACTTAACGGCAACACACTCTCGCCAGTCGAGTCGGGCTACAGCCTATATGATGCAACAGGCAAGAAGGTTGGCCAGAGCAATCGAAGCAATGCAAACGATGGCTATCTGGTTACCGGACTAAAGCCAGGCCAGACCTACACCATTAAGATCGAAGACCCACGCTACTTCAAACAAGAGTTTAAGTCGACATTCCTACGACAAGCAAGTACGTCGAGATTTCGAAGGACTTCATTGCACGTCCGATGGAAAGCGGACGTAGCATCGTTGTTCAACCAATTCCGTTTGATTTGAAGAAGACAGATTTAAAAGATGGTACAGAAAGCGACATCAACGACATGGCGCGTATGCTCATCATGAATCCGAGCGTAAACATCGAAGTAGTCTGTTACCCCGACGAAGAAGTAGAAGGCACAACATCACGCATTAGCCTCGATCGTGGGAATGCACTTAAAGCAGCATTCGTAAAGTCTGGCGTCAGCGGCGAACGCATTTCAGTTCGTGCAGCTCCTTCCGTCGACCCAATTAACCCTCCCCCAATGCGTAAGGGCGCAAAGGGCAAGCGCTATGTAGGAACCGTCTATCTGGTTATTACAAAGGTCTAAAGGCAGTCTAGATCCAGAAGTGAATGAATTTCACGTCGGCATCTGACCGATTTCGAACATTTTCGACGACTTTTTGGACATTTTCGGCGTTTTTTCATAGGAATCGAAGAAAAATGGGGCTTTTTAGCCCCATTTTTTGTTGGTGGAACCCCAAATCCTGTCCCCGTTCCACCTCCAAGGGTTATATTTGCGGCCCTTCGGTCCCGTGGTAGAGTGGCTATACAGAGGTCTGCAAAACCTTTTACATCGGTTCAAATCCGGTCGGGACCTCTAAACTGATTTCGAATCTTAGTTCTGGAATGCATGGCAACAACAGCTGACCTACGTGTGGGCGCAGTAATCCGATACAACGGCGAACTCTGCGTTGTACTCGAGACCATCCACCGTACGCCCGGTAATCTTCGCGCTTTTTACCAAGTAAAGATGCGCATGATTAAGAATGGCAAGCTTCGCGAGGAACGCTTCCGTTCAGGAGAAACCATCGAGTTTGTACGCGTAGAAACGAGCAACTACCAGTACCTGTATCGCGATGGCGATTCGATGATGTTCATGGATACCGCGAACTACGAACAGATTCCTGTCCCGCCCGATAATGTTGGTGATGGTGGACGGTTTCTTAAAGAAGGCATGGAAGTTCAGATTGGTCGCGACGAAGCAGGCAACGTCATCACTGTACAGGTCCCAGCCCACGTTCCTCTGCGCATCACGCAGACCGAACCAGGTATGAAGGGCGACACAGCAACAAATGCATTGAAGCCCGCTACTGTCGAAACAGGTGCTAACGTAATGGTGCCGCTCTTCATTAACGAAGGCGACATGGTTCGTATCGATACGTCAACCGGTGGTTATCTCGATCGCGTAAAGGAGTAAAGCCATTATGGATCTCAACTATCTCCGCAAGCTGCTCAAGATCTTTGACGAGAGCACTGCAACCGAGCTTAGTATCGAAGAAGAAGGCGGTACGGTAACACTGTCGAAGGCAGTGATGCATCAGCCCATGATGCAGCCACCACACATGCAAATGCAGATGCCGTATGGGTATGGGCAGATGCAAGCCCCTTCGAACGGACCCTTACCGGATGCGCAGCCCGCGCCGGCTGCTCCTGCTGCACCTGCTGCGAAAGAAGACCCGAACGCAGACTTGCATGTTGTGCATTCGCCAATCGTTGGCACGTTTTATCGCGCGGCGTCGCCCGACGCAGATGCGTTTATACAGGTCGGACAACATGTGAATGTTGGCGATCCGTTGTGCATCATAGAAGCGATGAAGCTGATGAATGAAATCGAAAGCGACGTAACAGGCACCGTTGTAAAAATCGTTGCCGAAAACGCGCAACCCGTCGAATACAACCAGCCTATGTTCCTGATAAAGCCAGACTGATCTACAATGATCACACGCAGGACAGATCTGCCATGATCGTTCGCGCAGAATTGATCTAAAGACAGAATTGATCTAAAGACAACACATGATTCAAAAGCTGTTGATCGCAAACCGCGGCGAGATTGCACTTCGCATTATTCGCGCGGCAAAAGAAATGGGCATTAAAACGGTGGCCGTGTATTCAGAAGCGGACCGTCCGTCGTTGCACGTACGCTTCGCCGACGAAGCAGTCTGTATAGGTCCGGCACCGGGCAAGCTCTCCTACCTTAACATCCCGTCTATCATCGCCGCAGCCGAGGTCACCAACGCCGATGCCATTCACCCTGGCTATGGCTTCCTTGCAGAGAATGCAACGTTTGCCGAGATCTGCCTCGATTGCAACATCACGTTTGTAGGGCCTTCGCCGGACTCCATTACCCGTATGGGGAATAAGTCGATAGCAAAAGACACAATGAGCGCAGCGGGCGTGCCTGTTGTGCCGGGCTCGAAGGGCGTTGTTACTAGCATCGGCGAGGCAAAGAATGTTGCCGAGCAGACAGGGTATCCACTTATGCTGAAGGCAGTCGCGGGCGGCGGCGGCAAAGGGATGCGTTTTGTGACCGACGCATCGGAACTTGAACGCGCCTACGCAGCGGCCCGTGGTGAAGCAGAGGCATCGTTCGGTAATAGCGATGTGTATTTAGAAAAGTTTATCGAAGAACCCCGCCACGTAGAAATTCAAGTATTCGGCGACACACACGGTAACTACATACACTTGAACGAGCGTGATTGCTCGATTCAGCGACGTCATCAGAAGCTCATCGAAGAATCGCCGTCTCCGGTCATGACTCCACAATTGCGCAAGGCAATGGGCGATGCAGCAATAAGGGGCATTGCCTCGGTTGATTACGTAGGAGCTGGCACGATCGAGTTCCTTGTTGACAAGAACCGCGACTTCTTTTTTATGGAGATGAACACGCGTATTCAGGTAGAACACACGGTTACCGAAGAAGCAATGGGCGTCGACCTTATTAAAGAACAACTGCGCGTTGCATCGGGCGAAACACTCTCGCTAACACAGCGCGACCCTGTATTGCATGCTATTGAGTGTCGCATAAACGCAGAAGACCCCTACCACGATTTTCGTCCCTCGCCCGGACGTATCGTATCGCTGAACTTTCCGGGCGGACCCGGCATTCGCGTCGACTCGCACATCTACCAAGACTACGTCGTGCCGCCGCATTACGATTCGATGGTTGCCAAACTCATTACGTTTGCACCCGACCGCACGCAAGCAATTGCGAAAATGCGTCGCGCACTCGACGAGTTTATTATTGAAGGTATTCACACGACAATTCCGTTCCATCGTAAAATGATGGACAATCCCGATTTTATTTCGGGCATTTTCGATACTAAATATCTTGACAATCACGATTGGAAAACAACATGAACTTCCCATCCGAACTCAAATACACCAAAGAACACGAGTGGATTCGCATCGAAGGCAACGTCGGCACCATTGGTATCACTGAACATGCCGCAGGCGAGCTGGGCGACGTCGTTTATGTAGACGTCCCTGATGCAAACGCAGACGTCACCGTCGGAAGCACCTTCGGCACCATCGAAGCCGTAAAAACCGTAGCCGACATGTATTCCCCGGTAAGCGGCAAGCTCTCGTCAGTGAATGACGTGAACGGCTCACCCGAAGTCGTCAACAAAGACCCCTACGGCGACGGCTGGCTAGTTAAGATCACCATGACCAACCCCGACGAGCTCGCAGACCTGCTCGATGCCGAGGCGTACAAAGCCCTTATTGGTCAGTAGCCGTCAGGTAAGGGGCTAGGAAGGGGGCAGTTCCCTGAACATTCCACCCCTGCGGTCAATAACGCCTTGGTCGAGTAGACCGCGTCGCAAGTCGAGTAGACCGCGTCGCAAGTCGAGTAGACCGCGTCGCAAGTCGAGTAGACCGCGTCCCTGTTGATAGAGACCAATAGCTGCCCGATGTCTCTCCGACCACCCCGATAGACGCTATCGGACCCCGAATATCGATTCGAGGGGACCGATATGTACTTCGACTGTGGAAAAAATACCTTTTGACAGTGTCAAAAATCATTTATGTTTGCCCTTGAGTTGAATTGGGTAAGACATTAGTGACGAGGCATGCAGCATAAGTCTCTTCCACGCGCTTCGGGGAATCCGCAACGATGGCGAAACGCAAGACATCGCGAGTAACGCAGGGTATTCTAAAGAAGGACCGGCAAATTGCTACGGCAGTGCTGGACCTCAAGGAGTACAACCCGGCGAACAGCGAGTTTACGTCCGACAAGTTGAGGGAAGCGCTTAAGACACTCGATGCAGCATCCGTCGCAGAGCAGAAGGCCCTGGAAGCAGTATCCAAGGCTCGCGAAAACGCCATGAAGGCCGAGTGGGAATTCCACGAACAGGTCCTCGGCGTAAAGCGGCAGGTCTTAGCCCAGTACGGAGACGACTCCGAAGAGATCACAGCGCTTGGAATGAAGAAGAAATCCGAACGCAAGTATGGTCGTCCGCGTAAAACCGCGGCTTCGTAACCCACGACATGCGCGGCAGGCATGCAGCGTAAAGAGGAAGTAGACGGCTCTTGTGGGGAGAGCGTAGAAGAACGGCCCGTCTAACCGACGGGCCGGTTCTGTTTTAAATGCCTTCGAGCGCCGCGAACACTTTGTCGTAGTCTGGCTCAACACCAGGATTAGCGGTTACATCGACGTGCCTAATAATGCCTTCGGCATCGAGGATGAATGTTGCACGGTGCGACGATGTGTAGCCTTCCATGTCCGCAAAGTTCTTGAACTCGATATCATACGCTCTGCTCGTAGCACGTGTATGGTCAGAAAGCACCGCAAACTGCAAGGTGTTGGCCTGCTTGAATGCTGCATTTGCGAATGGAGAATCGGGTGAGATTGCAATCACGATTCCCTTTGCGCTGTTGAGTCGCTCGGAGTCTTTTTCGAGTTTGCATACTTCGGCCGTGCACACGCCTGTGAACGCGCCGGGTAAGAATGCCAGAACGACTTTCTGACCCTTGAATGACGATAGCGAGACCGTCTTGCGGTCGGTATCGAGAAGTGTAAAGTCGGGGGCTTGTGTGCCAACTGCTAGTGCCATGGTGGTTCCTGTGTCTGTAAGTGATGTGATGAACGATTGTGTGGGGCGGAATGGGGCTACGAAGATACGGCTACTAATAGGCAGTGTTGAGTCGCCATTCATTATATCTTTGCCGACACGTAGAATGCGCAACTATCCGGGGGGTGAATGCTTTTTCTAAAGAAGAATATTTCTGATCTGCAGGCAGAGGCAGACGGACATCATGGGCTGAGACGCACGCTGGGTCCGTACTCGCTCGTTGCGCTTGGGATTGGTGCCATTATTGGCGCCGGACTCTTTTCGATAACGGGAACTGCTGCTGCAAATAATGCTGGACCTGCAGTAACAATTTCATTCGTTATTGCAGCTGTTGCATGTGCGTTTGCAGGACTGTGTTATGCCGAGTTTGCCTCGATGATTCCTGTTGCAGGCAGTGCGTACACGTACAGCTATGCAACGATGGGTGAGATGGTGGCCTGGATTATCGGATGGGATCTTGTTCTCGAATATGCCGTCGGTGCCGCGACCGTTTCGGTTAGTTGGTCGGCATACCTCGTAAAATTCCTTGGGTATTTCGGCGTAAACATGCCGCTTGAATATGCCATGTCGCCGTTTCAGTCGGCGGTGGTCGGAGGACAGACCATTACGGGGATTGTGAACCTGCCGGCTGTGCTGATTGTTGTAATGGTGTCGTTGCTTCTCATTCGCGGTACAAAAGAATCGGCAGCAGTAAATGCGGTGATTGTTGCGTTGAAACTCGCTGTAGTTATTGTCTTTATCGCGCTTGGATGGAGCTACATCAACCCCGATAACTATTCGCCATACATCCCTGACAACACAGGTGATTTCGGCTTCTTTGGAGTAAGCGGAATTGTGCGCGCAGCGGGCGTAATCTTCTTTGCCTACATCGGCTTTGATGCTGTTTCGACGGCAGCACAAGAGGCAAAAAATCCGAAACGCGATATGCCAATTGGCATTCTGGTTTCACTTGCAATCTGTACCGTGTTGTATTTGTTGTTTGCGCACGTGATGACGGGTCTTGCGAACTACAAAGAGTTTGCCGGACACGATGGTATCGCTCCTGTTGCAATTGCAATTGCGCACACGCCGTATCTGTGGCTGCAAAAAGGAATTGTACTTGCAATTCTTGCAGGCTACAGCTCGGTAATTATGGTGATGTTGCTCGGACAGTCACGCGTGTTCTTCTCGATGAGTAAGGACGGCTTGATTCCCAAAATTTTCAGCGACGTGCATCATAAATTCGGCACACCGTGGAAGTCAAACTTGCTGTTCTGCTTGTTTGTGTCGCTGTTTGCTGCGTTTGTGCCCGGACACGTTGTTGGTGAGATGACGTCGATTGGTACACTGTTCGCATTCATTCTGGTGTGCGCTGGTATCTGGGTGTTGCGTGTAAAAGAGCCTGATCGTCCACGCGCATTCAAGACCCCTCTTGTGCCCCTTGTCCCTATCCTCGGTATTCTTAGCTGCCTTGCAATGATGGTGTCGCTGCCCGGTGACACGTGGCTTCGATTGCTCGTCTGGTTGCTTGCCGGCTTCGTCATCTATTTCGCATACGGTGTGAAGAATTCGGTGCTCCGACGCAAAGCGCGCGGAATCCAGTAACATGGCATTCCACCGCTCGTTGGGGCTGTTCGATTCTACAATGCTTGTCGCCGGATCCATGATTGGGTCCGGCGTCTTTATTGTCAGCGCCGACATCGCACGCACCGTCGGTTCGCCCTCGCTGCTCCTGTTGGTATGGGGCATCACGGGGCTTTTAACGCTTATTGCCGCAACGTCGTATGGCGAGTTGGCGGGCATGTTTCCGCAGGCGGGCGGACAATACGTGTACCTGCGCAAAGCATTTGGTCCGTTGGCGGGCTTCCTGTACGGCTGGACGCTATTCACTGTCATTCAAACAGGAACGATTGCTGCCGTTGCAATGGCATTTGCAAAGTTTACTGCTGTGCTTATTCCGTCGCTGAGTGAGAAGAGTGTGCTCTTTTCGATTGGAAGTTTTACGATAAGTCCGGCACAGATACTTGCAATCGTTATAATCGTCATTCTTACTGCCCTCAACGCTCGTGGCGTAGAACTTGGTAAGCTCATTCAGAACATGTTTACGTCGACGAAGATTATTAGCGTCGTTGGTCTTGCATTGGTGGGCCTCGTGATTGGCTTTGGCAGAAATGATATTGGTACGGTGATGGCATTGCCAAGCACCATCAACTTCGACACATCACTGGTGTTGATGACAGCAATTGCTGTTGCCATGGTCGGCTCTATTTTTTCGAGCGATGCTTGGAATAACATCACGTTTGCTGCTGCGGAAGTAAAAGAGCCACACAAGACCATACCACGCAGTCTTATTTATGGCGTCGTGCTTGTGACGGCACTGTATATCCTGACGAATCTTGCGTACGTTATGCTGATGCCGACGATGGGCGACCCAGCAGGTGCAGATGCAATGGCTCGGGGTATTTCACACGCAACAAACGACAGAGTTGGCTCGGCTGCAGCAGAGGTGATGTTTGGTGGAGGCGGTGCTGCGATTATGGCTGTGCTGATCATGATTTCGACGTTTGGATGCAACAACGGACTCATCCTGTCGGGGTCGCGAGCGTACTTCGCAATGGCAGCAGATGGCTTGTTCTTTAAGCGCGCGTCGGTGCTCAATGCAGCAGGCGTTCCTGCTTCGTCGTTGTGGATTCAGTGTATCTGGGCAAGTGCGTTGTGCTTGAGTGGCACGTACGGAGCTCTGCTCGACTACGTTGTAATTGCAGCGCTCATTTTCTATTCGCTTACCATCTTTGGCATCTTTCGTCTTCGCAGTACGCAGCCCCTTGCCGAGCGCCCTATCAAGGCATTTGGCTATCCGTTCTTACCTGCGTTGTATATCGTTGCCGCATTGTTCATTTGCGTTGTGCTTCTAATAGAAAAGCCCGGCACAACATGGCCGGGCTTCATAATCATTGCACTTGGTGTTCCTGTGTACTTTTTATGGACACGACGCGCGAACGCGTAAGAAGATTACGTTCGCTTAAAGAAAAACACGCACTTTCTGTTCGCGCAAAGCAGAAAATTCACATAGGTTACTAAAACACTACCTCGCTATTGTTAGCGGGGTAGTTGTCGTTTGAGCGTCAGTTGTCATACGAACGATGTAGTGTCCGACTGCAAGAGCCGATGCATCGAAGCCGACATTAAATGCTCCGGGCAACACGTTGTTCTGCTCGAACGACCACATGGTGCGTCCGTGTATGTCGTACACGGCAAGTGTCATAACCGCAACTACACCTCGGCTCGCATCGATGTTCACTGCGAACGAGATATTCGATTCGGCAGGGTTCGGTGATGCAACGAGTGATGCACGTGCCGGCGTATCTGAGGTCTCACCAGCAATTGACGTTGTAACGACATTTGTCGAGGCGTTCCTGCCGTACGCATAGTACGTACCGCTGGCTGTTGAGCGTAATGCGACCGTTTGGACGACGTATTCAATCGAGCCTTCGAACCTTGTTGAATCAGCATACGAGGTTGCTGTTATTGGATTGGCCGTTAGCTGCACGTACGCCTTGTTTGCACCACGCCGGCGGAACACCAGATAGCCGTCTACATCGCCAACGGGTCGTATCCACGAAAGCTTCACCTTGTTCGGATATTCGGTTGATGCGGTTACGGTCTGCACTGCACCCACTGGTTTCATTATTGCGCGCAATGTTGGGTCGCCCATGAGCCCAATATGTATCCAGCGGTCGAACGGCGAGTACGTCGATACTTGTCCATTCGCACCAACAATCAATACCGGATAGTAACCATTTTGAACAGTTGCGTTTTGCGAAATGCGGGTGCTGTAGCCAACTGTTTCACCAAGACCCATGTTGTGTATGTACCAATGGGGACGTCCAGACCAAGCACAAGTCAAGGCTTCGGGTTTCGATGCAAGAGCGGAGCGTAGGAAGTTATTCCTAGTGTCCCAGTCGCCGAAGTAGCTTCCGAACAAGAACGTGAAGACGGCATTCACTGGCTTTGAAACCATGTCGGTCGTACTGCCAACACCGCTTGCCCCGGCATCGTTTCCACCGCCACAGCCGTAAGCCATGAGGTGCACCGGAGGCAATGCAAGTGTGCCAAAGAAATCACCTGCCTTAACAGCAGTATCGCCGCCAAACACACTAAAGCCCCGCCATGCCGATGCCGCGAACCTGCCGTCGTTGCCCTGAAAGTTGTCGTCGATAATGCCACCCATGCGAATTGATGGCGATGTTGTGCGGTACTTGTGATTGCGGTTCAGGTAGTTCTTCAACAAGTCTATTTCACTTATTGGATTTGTTGCAGCCTCGGTGAATGCAGGCATGTTGAAAAAGTCAACACGTCCAACAGGAACATCAACATCCGTTAGAAACAAACTCTGGTCGTACTTGCCATCACCTGGCACGTTGTCTTGCGCAGCTCTGTTTGTGTTTGGCACGTTGAGCGTTAAGTCGGTGTAGGTACCGTCTAGTTCTCCGTAGATTCCATCGGCTGGCCAGGCTCCTCTGTGATCGGGGTGACCATCTGGGACAATAGCTCCTGAGTACAGAACAGGTAGGCGTCCGATAAGCAGAATTGCTCCAAGGTCTCTACCACCCGCTGTCGCCTCATCGCGAATGAGTTTTCGTACCCGTTCGACCTTTTCCGATGAAAATGTTTCTGCACGCGGTGCCGAAACAATAGAGACAACCCAGCCTTCGGATTCGAGGTCGGACTTAAGTGCGTTTAACTGCTGTTGCAGTGGTGCCAGCATGGTCGAGTCTACGAGTACAAGAGTGCGTTTCGGACGTTCAGGCAAAACCATCATGCCTGACGAGATATAACCCGAACCCATCCATGCACCGAATTGAGCTACTCCGTTGCTATCTGTGCCTATTTGACGGTACATATAGCGGAGTACGCGGTACTCGTATGCTTGGCCAGCAACAACTTCGGTATCGGTCCATTGCGTTGCAGTCGAGTCTAGCGTGGCCATTGCGGTACCCGACCATGCTGGCTCACTTTTCGATTTCCTTGTTATTTGAATCTGTTTTCCACTAGGATCGGCGTCCCAGTGCAATGTGATCGAAGGCGAAACACCTGCATTTACTGTCGCTGATAACAACACAGCGAATTCACTTGATTGCTGGGCGTTGGTATAGGCGCATTGCAGCATGAGAAACAACACAACTAGCAACGTAACACGTGACATATACGATCTCCAGATTTGAGCGATATCTATGTCAAAATACGAAGAGGATGTTACAGGCCACTGTACTGCGTATCTTGTGGAAACGACTGTAACGTACCTCCTTAACGTCGGTTCTTGCCCACATGATACGAGTAGTCCTCCTCGTTTTGCTGACTGTTTGTGCCACGTCGGCGCTTGCTCAGTTCCCCCCAGCCTGTGATTCTCGCAAAGAGTGTATCGGGCAGGCTATATCCATGACCACAACAAGTGGTCAGGCTGTGCATTTCATAGAACTGACAAAACAGCCTATTACTCCGCGGCAAGCAGCGCTTACTGTCGAGATGTGGGTGAAGGTAGATCGTCAGGCCGGAAAACGTCAGTTTCTGGCAAGCCTATGGGGTCCGAACGTCGATGTAAACGACGTGTTCAATCTGTATATCAACGAGTCCGACCAGCTTTCGTTCGAGGTCAATCCCGAAGGTTCTATACTCGGCGCTGCGGACAACACAGTTGTGCGAGCTTCGGCAACTGGGATGTACGGACGTTGGACGCATGTTGCTGCGGTGTTTGACGGCAGTACTGCGAGTGTGTCGTTGTATGTGGATGGGACGTTGGTGGGCGGACCCGTTACGAATGCATCGTACCCTGTCAACACACTCAATCCGCTCTCGCGCGGCGACCTCAATACGCTCATCGGCTCATCAAATGGCTTCCTCGATAACCAAAATCTCAATCGAACCCTATTGGGAATGGTTGATGAGTTCAGGTTGTGGAACAGAGCACTTACTGCACTTGAGATTAATTGTCAGAAGGATCTGTCACTGAACGGCAATGAGTCGGGCCTACGTGTCTACTATCGCTGCAACGAACCCGTGAACAACGTTGTGCAGATATGTGATGCTACAGGGGGCGGGCATACGGGGCTGCTTCGCTCGGGGACTACGAATCAGCGCTCCGATCGCGTTCCGAAAAAGAGCATGACGGTCTCACCGTCGTTTGTAACAGAAGAGATAAAATGTGATACAACTCGCACGTGGACGTTTACGGTGTCGGATACATCGGTGTGTGGAAGTGCTGCTGTGGTGTCGGTACGTGGACCCGAAAAGTCATTATTCACGATCACTCCAACAAACATTACGCTTGCTCCCGGTACTCCTGTTACACTTACACTTACGTACCGCGGTACAAACATCGGTGGCTTTACAGACTCGATCGAGATACGTCCGACAAATCGGTGTGGACTTCCCTCTACATATGTGAAGCTTACACTTTCGCGCATTACACAGGTAGGTGCATCCCGTAACTTCATCCGATACGACACATTGTATGTGGGATGTAAGGAGCGGAATTCTATGGACTCGACGGTTACGATTTGTAACACAAGCGATCAGCTCGGATCGCCGAAGCCTGTTACCATTTCAGCTGCATCGACAAACGACCCAACGGCCTTTCGTCTTGTAAGTCCAGGGCTGCCCCTTACCCTCGCTCCAGGAGAATGCTCGACGTTTACCGTGCGCAGTCTCGTGAAAGACACAACAAACGATTACTTCGACACGCTGCGATTGCAAACAACCGATTCTTGTCAGCGTGCACCGCTTGCAATTGCATTACAGGGGCGCACCACAGAAGTAATCATCCTTCAGTCGGCGGGTGGTGGACGCCTTCCTGATACTATGAAGTTCGAAAACACGTGCCCCGGACAGCTTAGCAACCCTCTTTATTATACGTGGCAGAATCTTACTCCTTCGCCCCTTACCATCGACTCCTTAACGGTACCGCCAGACTTTACGCATTATAGACTGACGTACCCGCGGATACTCATGGACAGTACGGGTTATCCGCCGAATGCTGTGCGTTTTAGACCGCGCAATCCTGGTGGGTATGTAGACAGCATCGTTATTCATACGCGTATACAGGGATGTACGATTGAGAAGAAGATCTATGTGAAAGGACGCGGACTCGATAACAAGGTCGAATGGTCGATTGACAGCCTGATTGACTTTGGCAATGTTATCGTCGGACAACAGCGTACGCTCAGTGTCGTTGCACGTAATCGAAGTCAATTCGACACACTGAATATTTCTCTGTACGTAGAACGTGGTGAGGCGTTTACATTGCTGTCGGGCACTGGACGTCGCATACCACCAATGGACTCGACCACGATACCGATCACATTCCGTCCAATCGACTCCATCGAATACCTCGACCGTCTGTGCTTCTTCGAAACACGCTGTTACACTGTTGGCTGCATTCCACTACGTGGCAAGGGCATCCTCGAAACGTTCCGCTTCTCACCTCTCGTGATGGAAACGCAAGGTGTAGTTGCGTGTTCGTTTAAGGACGACACTGTGCACATCGTTAACCTTACACAAACCGCTCAAACAATAACAAACGTTACATTTCAGAATCCGAGCACGAAGTTCACGGCCCTCGATCCGCCTTTGCCATGGTCGACGTTTACGATACCAGCAGATGATTCGATACGGTTTATCTTCAGATACACTCCGAACGACGTAACGCAAGACAGAGCAGACAGAGCATTCATAGCATATAAGTCGGCAAGTCTTAAAGACTGGCAATGTCAGCTCATAGGCACATCTGCTACCCCGCGTTTGTTCATTACGTCGTACACCGCATTCGGCACAGTAGAAGTGGGTGATACACGTAATGCGACGCTCATTGTAGAGAACACATCTGCACTTCCGGTGCTTGTAGACTCGTTGTCAATCGGTGCGGGCTTCACAATCCTCGGAACAAGCAGGGTACTGCCAATTACGTTGCAGCCGCGCGACTCTATTCGTGTAGATGTGCAGTTCGCTCCAACGGCATCAACCTTGTACAATGCAAAACTCACCGCACACTCAGAGAATCCATGTTCGGTAAAGGGAACGGGTGATCTGAACGGACGTGGTGTAATTATCGAACTCGAGAGCGCCCTAAGCCTTGTTAACTTTGGTTATATACGTCCGTGTGAATGTTCTGAACGCACCATCGAACTCCTCAACGGTTCGCTCGTGTTCGACATGACAGTAGAGAACATTTGGGTCGATTCTACTGGAGTACCGGGCGGCAAGCCGCAATTCTATTCGTGGACGTCGGTGTTCTCACCAACAGGCACGGTGCCTTACACGATTCCACCTGGCAAACGTGATACGGTTACGGTCAAATTCTGTCCGAACACCCCTGCCATCGACGCTCAAACAGAAGTCAAGGCCGCCTTTCACGTCAAAGCCCGTGGCTCGCAGTGGAGCAAACAACTCGAGACATTTCTCTTCGGCAAACGCGCTATGACGTTCAAGCCAGCGCCAGTAAACATTCAGTTCCCGTACGGTGTAATCGACGTAATGAGTCCGACCGCCCTTAACGTCAACATCTCCATCCCAAGCTTCCTCACAAACCCATCGCAGGACACCGTTGTTATCGACTCGGTAACGTTTCTTCCGAACGACCGTGTCTTCTTCGTTACGTCGCCAATAACATGGCCACAGGTTATCGAGCCGGGCGATTCGCTTCGCATACAGCTACGTCAGCGTCCACGCGCACCACGCGACTACCGCGCCCGCCTCGTGCTGCACTACAGCAAGCCATGCGTTGGCCAGGATACTACAGTCCTTATTCGAGGGGGCGGCTTCGCCCAGCCAAAGGGGCTAACGTTTTCATACAACTTGCAACGGACATTACCCGACACGTTTGCGTTGGTGTCATGTGATACCGTCGACATTCCAATCTGGTCATCGATTACCATCGATGCCAGTGTAGTTGACATTATGATGCGCGTCGACTTCGACTCAACACAAGTACGACTACTTGAAATTTCTTCGCCGCTACTTCAGCGTAGCTGCACATCTGCAACGGGTGGTATTACGTATACACCCGATACAATTATTACACCATCGCCGTATGGCGGATTGAATGTTGTGATGAAGAATGTGTGCGGCATCGATTCGTTGTCACCCATTGCATGGATGCGATTTGTAACCGTAAACAACAACAGAGCGAACAGCCGCATTACGATAGACAGCATCAACTTCGACACCGAAGATGTTATTCTCTACAAGCTCATTGCAACGGGTGATAGAGGCGTGATTCTCGGCTTGAAATCGGAAATACAGATTCGTCAGATGACTGCATTCGACAGCGTACGCATTCTTGATTGTGTTGAACGAACAGTAACCGTGTTTAACTCTGGTGACCTTACAAACACCATCGACGACCTGCTTGATTTGCCGCTCTACACAAGCATTGTCTCTTCTGTGCCTCCACTGGGCGACTCAGTACGTCCTGGCGACTCCGCAATGATCACCATTCGTTTCTGTCCGCAGCGCGAACGCTCCGTCGACACAAACCTCATTGCCGTATCTGCTTCGCCTTGCGAAACGCGCGACACAAGCGCAGTAACGGGTTACGGCTACGCTCCAGAACTCGATCTTGCAATGGCGGCCATGAAAACCTTCTGGGTGCCAGATTCACTAGGTGGTACAATTGGTGATACCATCGAAGTGCCAGTGATGGTTGAAAAAGATATCAGTGCTACGTATGGTGGCATTACGTACTGGATGAATGCACTCTCGTTCGATGTAGAGCTTGCATACAATGCACGAGCGCTGAAATTTATCGACGCAACGTTTCTCGCAGAGCCAGGCATGATTGCCGATGCGCCTACGCCCGGACGCGTTCGCATTCAAGCAGCCTCTGCCGATACCATTCAAGCTGGCGAGCTTGCACGTTTGCGATTTGTTGTCACCGTGCCCGAGTTCGATCGGAATGACATTGCTGTAAGTGCAACCGGTTTTCTTTCAGATTCACTGCAATTCCTCGACATCGTTCCGCAGAATGTTACAACACCGTTCATCACATCCGGTTCGTGCAACATCACCGTCGTGAAATTCAGTCCCGTCGCCGCGTCCAGCATCGCCCTCCATCCGAACCCAGTACTCGACGACGCAACAGTTGTCTTCAGCATTCAGGAAACAGTGCCGGTGTTCATAGAGCTCATCGATGCCAACGGACAAGTTGTCCGTTCGTTGATGGACGGACGTATGACGCTAAGCGGTGGCGAATACGCCGTACGTTTCAACACCACCGAACATGCAGCAGGTGTCTATCATTTGCGTCTCTCTGCAGGCGTCTTTAACGCAACGGTTCCATTTGTCATTGTTAAGTGACGGACACTCAAATCGACATCGTACAATGATCGACGTCACGATATGACAGACGTCATCGTTATTGGTGCGGGTGCGGCAGGCCTCATGTGTGCAGCAGTTGCAGCTCGACAAGGCAAACGCGTGCACGTCCTCGAAAGCAACAACCGCGCTGGTGCAAAAATCCGCATTAGCGGTGGGGGCCGTTGCAACTTCACGAATCGCGAAGTCACACATCACAACTTTATCTCACGCAACCCCGATTTCTGTCGTAGTGCTCTTACGCGCTACACACCGCACGACTTCATTTCACTCGTCGACTCATACAACATTGCATGGCACGAGAAAACATTGGGTCAGCTATTCTGCGATGGCTCCGCCCAACAAATCATCGACATGCTCCTTGCCGAATGTGCACTTGGTGATGTACATGTACAACTCAATGCACAGGTCCAGAGCGTGCGCTATGAGGATGACAGTCGCATAGGCAGCACAAGTTCTAGAACTGACGACCACGAAAACAAATCAGCCTCGGAGAGTTGTTCGCGCTTCGTTGTAAACGTCAACGGCAAGGACATCGAAACACGTTCTGTTGTTGTTGCATGTGGTGGACTTTCTATTCCCACACTCGGCGCTTCCGACCTCGGTTATCGCATTGCGCGAGCTTTCTCGGTGCCGCTCGTACCGACCTTCGCAGCACTTGTGCCCTTCACGTTCGGAGAAGATTGGAAAAAAGTTTACACCGATCTCGCAGGCGTCAGTGTTGATGCCACTGTCGAAAGCAACACCGCACTCTTCAGAGAACATCTGCTGTTCACACATCGTGGTCTGAGCGGACCCGCCATTTTGCAGGCATCGTCGTATTGGGAGAAAGGCGCTGAAATTCGTGTCAACCTTCTTCCCGACCACGATTCAGAATCACTGTTGCCAGCTGCGGGCGATAAGCGACACATGTCGACCATTTTGTCCGAACACCTACCTCAGCGTTTAATACAAGTGTGGAACGACCCACGCTTACATCAGCCCGCAAATTCATTCGCAAAAAATCAGCAAGTCGACATCATCAAGCGTATGCAGTCATGGGCAATTAAGCCCACTGGCACAGAAGGCTACGCCAAGGCCGAAGTCACGCGAGGCGGCGTCGACACCACGGCACTCTCGCAAAAAACCATGGAATGCAAATCAGTCCCCGGACTCTATTTCATCGGCGAAGTCGTTGATGTAACGGGCTGGTTAGGGGGCTATAACTTCCAGTGGGCATGGGCCTCGGGTGTCGCCGCAGGAACTGCACTGTCACAGTCCGTCTAGACTAACACACTCAATCAATACTTCAGAAAGTCATTTGCAATTATATAAGTAATAGCTAATATTGTGCATCATTTCGCCATCAGATCGTTACAAGCTTTAAATGTCGATTGGTATGAGTTGACAGTCAACGATCAGAGCCCATGGAGCGATTTCAATAATCTCTGCATCAGAAATGGAATGAAATCTGTGACTGAAGGCTTGGTAAGATTGATGGAAGCCGCCTCTGACGGTAAACTACTTGCAAACTCTCAAATGGAAAAAATTCGAGGAACACAATTGGCAAAATTCGAGCTCAAAAAGGGAAGTGGTTATCGTGCTTATGTATGGAAGAAGGATGCCACGAGTTGGGTTTTTTTATTAGGCGGAAAGAAGGCTACACAGAATACGGACATTCGAGATGCAAAATGGTTGGTTGCATCCTATATCGACCAACTCGGAGAAAAACTATGATCGACTACAATGAAATACTTCGTGGACACGGATACTGGCATACCGGTATGCAGTTGGACCTTCAGGAGTCATTGCGCGTGTATCTCGAGAACAACAAACTAACCCAGCACGAGTTCGCTGAACGTCTGGGCGTGAGTCAGTCTTATATAAGCCAAGTCCTCAATGGCAATTTCGACTTCCGATTGTCTAAGATGATTGAGCTGTACTTGGCAATTGGCAAGGTGCCATTCATCCTAGAACGTGATCTAGAAGAAGTGATTCATGAATGGCAGCAACTAGCGCGCAAGAATGCGAGTAAACAGGCGCGTAAAGCTGCGAGTAATAATAGTCAAACAGAACCAGTTCGGAATGGCAGCAGCAAGCGGGACGTGGAGCGCAAGCGGGCTTCGACTCCGAAGCGTAAGGTGAAGTGAGGGATCAGTTACTTCAACGCAGACCTCTTTCTCCGCCGCGCTATTACCGCATGCACTGAGCTGATTATACTTGCTTCGATCTCACTCGACATCTCCCGCGTCCATTCATCTGATACCACCCACGATTCCGAAAATAAACCGACTGCCTTTGTGAAGAGTAGTCGAGTACGCACGGTGTGTATGTGTGGGTATGCTTGTAGGCAGAGCCAAGCATAGGCCTGGGCTTGCGGACGATATGCGATTGCAAGGGCTGCAATTTCTTCGATGTTTCTGATGACGTTTGTCTTCCAATCCCAGACTTCCATGGTGGTTGAGTCCGTTTCGAAACGGACATCCATCATGCCCTGTAGGACAGTAGAGTCGAGGCTTGCAAGCAGTGTCGATTCAACATCTGCCTTCATGAGATGTGAAAGGTGCTGTTGTACAAATGCACTGTCCATAACAGCAGCAATCTCTGTGCGTGCAAGTGCGTGTGCGTTAGAGACGGCAAGACGTGTTGCCAACACGTTGTCGATGATTCGAGCACGCTCTGTTGCATCGACGTCGCCGATACGGACAACGACCTGCAAGATGTCGTGCATGAGTGTGCCGTAAGCGGGACCATGATCGGCATGGATGCCCTCGCTTGCGGCTACATCTGGTTCGCCATTGAAAGCCGCGCTTCCAACGTCGGTTGCGTCACGTCCATCGCCTTGTGCTGCAATCGAGGATGAAGCCGCACCCGCCGACGATGTAAGCAAATCCGTCGCAGTAATAATTTCGAGCCACGATGATTGTGCAAGAGGTGCGCTCACGTCGATGACAGGTCCGGACACAACACTCGAAACGTATTGCGTTGGCACGTCTTCGAATTCAACTACCGTGCATGGCACATCTGCAATCGCTGTTTGAATGAGCGCCGCAAGACCTGCCGTCTGCCTTTCTTCCACTACGCCTTCGCTCGATGCTTTTTTATGCGCGTAGGGCATGCTGATGAGCAGATGATCTTTGGCGCGCGTTAGGCCAACGTAGAGAAGTCGGCGGTCTTCCTCGCGCGCCGCCCCTTCCCCAATGAGGCGATTGGTTTTGTGAAGTACGTCGGTTGGCGCGGTGCTGCCGCTTGGGTCGTCGAACGTGATGATTTTTTTAGGCGCCGTAAACGTAATGCCGATTGCGTCGGACCATGCGACGTTTGCTGCCGGCGCACGCGATGCGATGTTGGCCAGCACAACGATGGGGAACTCGAGTCCCTTCGCCGCATGTAACGTCATCACCTGCACTGCGTTTGGATCAGCCGAAAATTTTCTATCGCCCTCGAGGTCTTTGGCAGGGGGCGAAAGGGTCATCACAATATCGCGCAACGATGCGTTCGATGTGTCCTGCTCGGCGAGAATAAGTTCTATAACCTTTTCTACATTCAGCAGAATCTGACTTCGACGTGGGTCGTTGGCAAGTGTGCTATACCAGTTGCTTTCAGCTAAAACACGTCTGATGAACTCGGTCGGTGCAAGCACGTGCACAGCAAGGGTCCACTGCTGAAGTAATGAGTATGCACGAAGCAGATCGGTGTTCTCATGCGATGTTTTGAGTCTCTGCCACAGCGAACCATTTGTGGGTGTTGCAGCAATACAGACGATTTCCGCATCGTGCAGTAACACAAGGGGCGAGCGCACGAGTGCGCTGAATGCGAGGTCGTCGTCGGTGTCGGTGCACCATAGAAGGAGGTTGCGGATGTCTGCGACTTCCGGACGTGAAAAGAAGGCACGTCCGCTGTGTGTCTGGTAGGGGATGCCTGCGTTGCGAAGAGCTGCGCCCGCGGCCATGACGCCTTTGGAAGTACGTACAAGAATTGCTACGTCGCCCGGACCCGCCATACGTGTGACCTCGAGGTCATCGTCGTCGCCAACAAGCACATCGGTGTTGTGTAGCATGCGAGCGATGCCCTGCACAACGTGACGCATTTCTTTGTCCAGCGCAATCGTGTTTTCTTCATCGTCTTCATACTCGGCACCTACATCGGTGCGCAACACAGTACACGTTCCCGTTAACTGCGCAGCAGCCCCCTTGCGGCCCCCTGTCAGAGATCTGTACACAATGTCAGCAGAACCAGCCGCGAACACTGGCTCACAAATGCCGTTTAGTACGGGGAAAAGATTCGAAGACATGCGGTAGGAGTCGGATAAAACAACGTAGCCGGAATCTTCGGATTCTTCGGCTACTTCATGTATCGCATTCTCACTTTCAATGCCTCTTCCAATGCCATTGCGATGGTTCGCATTTATGATTTCTCGTGTCGCTTGCAGAAACAACCGCACGTCTGCGCTGCGAAAACCATAGATGCTTTGCTTCGCGTCGCCGACGATAAATAAGTTTACGGAAGACGAAGTCGATGCGCTATAAAGATCGGGTACGAGCAGGCGGATGATGTCGTACTGAACGGGACTTGTGTCTTGAAATTCGTCGACCATGAGGAAGCGGATGCCACGTTGTACGTCGGCGGAGATGTCCAGACGTCGTAGCATGGCGCGTGTGAGCTCCATCATGTCGTCGAAGTCGATGGCGTTGCGTTCTTTCTTTGTGGCTTTGTAAAGCGCCGTGGACTCTGTGACGATATCGAGGGTGGTGCGCACGAGGGCGAGTTGACGTGTTACGTCGGCGTTCACGTCGCCTGAAGCAAACTCCTGTAGCGAGACCCATTCGCCGCTGTTGAGTGGCGCCATTTCTTCGCACCGATCGAACGGCTTATTCCTTTTATGCGGCGTGCCGGCTTTTATATACAGTTTGCTGAGATAGCCTGCAGCGTCCTTTACGGCGGACATAATGCTGGGTCCGTCCGCATCCAGCAACGCATTTACGGCTTGCTCAATGCTTGTTATGTGCGAATCTGTCCGTGCTCCACATTCATTGCGCAAGCGCACAAGCTCGGCAAGCGCCTTGCCTAGAAGTCGCAATGCTAATTGCTTCGCAGCTCTGTGAATGTGAACGAACCATGCATCAACAACTTCGATGTCGTTGCCGTGCATGAGCGACTCAAGACGTTCACGACGTTCATTCGCGCTCATTAAATCGAGGAAGGTCTCTTCGGCAACCATCACGTCGAGCTCGTCGAGTAACGTCAGCAGTCGTTCACGACGTTCTGGGTCGTCGCCCTGTAACCACGCACGCACGGTTGCGCGCATTGCCTCGGAGCGCCATTGCAACGAGCGACGTTCGTTCAGTTCTTGGGCGTCGACGTCGACGTGCGACGCAAACGCATACTTGCGAAGTAGCGATGCACAAAAACTGTGCAGCGTTGTAATACGAGCCGAACTGATGTTATCGGCGAATTCTACGAGACGTGCCGCCGTTGCTAGGTCGAGGTCGGTGTTGCTTAGCTCGAGCATCTTCGCACGAATTCGACTCCGCATTTCTGCTGCGGCCTTAATCGTAAATGTTGTTGCAACGATTTGCTCGATGCGGTCGACCTTGCCTGAGAGAACAATGTCTATGTAGCGCTGTACGAGCACGCGCGTTTTACCCGCGCCTGCATTGGCGTGTACGACAATGTGATGGTCGAGGGCTAGGGCGCGTTGCTGTTGAGGTGTCATTGACATGAAAAAATCATTGAATCAACGTCGTACAATTCTCTTGTTCGTTACACGCAGTATTCTGTCGTCTTCAGGCAGCATCAGATATCTGCTCCACTTTGCAGACTTGCAGTAACGCGCTGCAGCTTTGTTTACCTGGTCGAGGGTAACCGTGTCGATGTCACGCAGTGTAGCAAACAAATCTTCGGGCTTGCCTTCTTCAACGAAGCCCTTCCCGAGCATGTTCATACGGGCTGTGAGCGACTCCATGCTCATAATCTTCGATGCGCGCAGTTGCTCCTTGCCACGATTCAACTCACTAATGCGGACTCCTTCGGTTGCAAGAATGTCGAGCTCACGTCCGATCATCTCCTGCGCCTTCAGCACATGTTTGTTGTCGATACCAGCATAAATCGCAAACACACCACAGTCGGCGAACAGCTGTAGTTGCGAATACACGTTGTACGCAAAGCCGCGCGACTCACGTATACGCGAATTCAAGCGCGATGACATGCCGTCGCCAAGCACCACATTCAGTAACATCAAAGCATGTCTATCCTTTGCCATGTAGCCAGGTACGGGGGTTTGCCAGATTGTGTGCGCCTGCTGCACGGACTTATAAATAATCACTTCGTTGGGCTTCGATGGAACGGGCGTTGTCCGCTTGAAATTCTTCCTCTTCGCCTTCGGCAACAACGGTTGCATCGTATCCTCGACTAGGCGCATGAATTCTTCGGCATCAACTTCGCCCGAAATACACACTGCCATTTTTGACGGAATGTAACGTTCGTTATGAAATGTATGCAGGTCTTCTTCAGAAATCTTATCTACACTCGAAAGCGTGCCGAGAATCGGCATGCCCAACGGGTGATTACCAAACAACTGACGCTCTGCTGCATCGAACACAAATTCTTCGGGCTCGTCTTCGTACGCCCGAATCTCTTCGGTGATAATGCTGCGTTCTTTTTCTACGTCAGGGGCTTTGAAAAGGGGCTGCATGACAACTTCAGAAAGTGTCTCCAACACCCGAGGCAGATGTTCGCTCAACGTGCGTGCATAGTAGCACGTTTCCTCCTTTGTCGTAAACGCATTGGCATACGCCCCAACGTCTTCGAACTGCTTCGCGATGGCACGTGTTGTGAGCGTACGTGTGCGGCGAAAGGAAGTGTGTTCTACGAAGTGGGCAAGCCCCGATCTGCCCCTTGCCTCATCCCTTGTACCCGCTTGCACCCACACCCCCAGTGCACACGAGGCAGCCACGGGCACGGGGTCGATGATAACAGTGAGTCCGGATGCCGTCACACGGACAATCGGATTATACGCGGTGCGCTGAAAGCGAGAGTGGTTCATGAAGACGTAAAGGTACGGCAAGCGGAAGGTTTAATTCGTTTCGACCTACCTCACAATGCAAGGGCAGAACCGTTGCGCCCCAACCTAATTTCCTTATTGTTTGATAATCATTATGGTACTTGTTTCTGTCTGGATCTCTAATACAATAAAGTAAACGCCCTGTGCTTGACCCGGGAAGGCTCCGGCTTATCGCGTGTACACCAAGGTATGATTACAGAATATCGGACGTATCGTCTTGTATTACATTCCCCTGCAATCCCGCTATGAGTCCTCGCCGAATACCACCTAAAATCGTTTAGGCATTGTAAATCTTAATAGTAAAGTTCTCATTAACAACGGTAGGCGTTACACTCATGGTAAGAACCCCTACAGGGGTTGCTTGCATAGGCCCTATGTTTATCAGCACGAGCATGCACGTCAATTTGACGAGAGGTCTCATAAATCCTCCACCAGTAGAATGGTTCTTGCTTGCGCGTCAGTGCAGAGGGCGTCTGGATTGGCCCGCTCTGCTTTAATTCAAGTAGCTTGTGAATTCAGTCAACTCATTTGATCTCTCCTGGCGATCTGTATGGAAGATCTTGCGCTCTCTGCAACATGTCGATGGTTTCCTCTACAGTCAACAACACGGTAGTCTCAGATGAGCGTAGAGATCCGCCAGCTGAGATGCCCGCAGAGAAGGCGGCGGCCGCGGCGTTATCTGGAGCTTCAATCAACACGAATCCATCGTGCTCACCAAATGCATACCAGAACCCATGCAGCTTGCCTCCGAGCTTCTCGATAACTGCGCGAGCAACTTCACGTCGATCCTCTGGCCTCTTGATTAATCTGGCCCAAGCCTCTGGCGTGTAGCTGAAGCGCTCTATATAGAATGGCATTGTGACCTCCTTCATGAAACGTGATTGAGACTTATAACGCAAAGCTAACCCTTGGAATAGATGAACCGGCACTATCAGGCGTTGTCCTTTCCCGCTATCAGTGCGATGTTTGTGTAGTTCCACTGACTCCGGATGTGCCTGTGCGTCGTACAATGTTCTCCTTCGACAACCTGATGATTACGCTGGCCACGATTTTGGCGGTGTGGTTGTTGTCGGTGATTCCGCAGAATTTTGACTTTCTAAATCCGATCGGACAGGCCCTGGGTGATATGGATATGACCGATATGGTGTTTTCGAAGTTCAGGGATAAAGATGATGTCGAGGCCGATACGAACATTGTGATTGTGAACATAGGGGCGCTGTCGCGTGCAGAGATTGCAGAACAACTCCGACGCATAAACGCGCAGAGTCCGCGTGTGGTCGGGATTGATGCATTCTTCAGAAAACCGAAGGACACAGAAGGCGATTCGTTGTTGGCGCAGGCAATGTCCGAAACAAAAAATCTCGTGCTTGTAAGCAAGGTGGCGTTTCGCGAGGAGTCGAAAGAGGGAAACGTCGATCAATGGACAACGAGTAAGGTTGATGCGGGACGCGGTTTCGATTCGCTCGAAACAAGCATGCCGATGTTTATGCAGCATGCAAAGACAGGGTTCTCGAACTTTATTATCAACCAGGAAGCGTCGTTTATGACGACGCGCGATGCGTCGTTTAAAGAAGTGTGTGCCGGGGAGGTAGAGCCGTCGTTTCCAATTCGAATTGCAACGATTTATTCGCCAGCATCGGCGCAGTCGGCACTCGCGCGCAGCAACGATCACGAAGTAATAAATTTTCGTGGTGACATGGAAAAGTTCTATTACTTCGATGCAGATCAGGTGCTCGACCCCGAAGTAGATCTGTCGGTAATGAATGGAAAGATTGTGTTGCTGGGTTACATGGGCGTTACGCTTGCGCAGGAGTCGATCGAGGACAACTTTTTTACGCCACTAAATCCGCAGTACGTCGGACGTAGTCACCCCGATATGTACGGCGTCGTTGTGCACGCAAACGTGCTGTCGATGATTCTGCACGGCGATTACATCAACACCATGCCCAAATGGGCAAGTCTTGTCGTCGGCCTGATGTTGCTTGTTATTAACGTCATGCTGTTCACCTTTATCTACAGCCGATTCGAGAACTGGTACGACACTCTGGCCTTGATCTTACAGGTTGGCGAGTCAATTCTAATTCTTTATCTCATCGTAACTGTATTCGCATCAATGAATTACAAGCTCGCGCTTACGCCTGCACTTATAGGTGTTGCCCTAGTCGGAACTGTGCACGATCTTTACCAAGATTCCATCAAGAAGATCATCCTTCAGGCATCGGCAAAACTTCGCAGAAAGTTTGCATCCAAGTCAGAAACACAGCGTACACACACCGCCAATAAATCCACAGGTCCATCATGACACCATTTTATAGTACTCTTCACATGCTTGGTTTTACTTCTCGCGGTGTTTCAACTCGCATCGCAATAGTGTGTGCACTTCTGCTTTCGCTCACGCTCATTCCCAACATCAGCGCACAAAAATTCAAGGTCCTTGCCGTACGCGGAAACGTCACAAATGGCTCCTCGAAACTTTCTGTGGGCAGTAAGCTGAATACCAACGATAAAATCACTGTTGGTAAAGGGGCTTATGTGAGCATGGCTCACATAAATGGACGCACTGTCGAGCTGAAGAAGGACGGAACGTTCAAGATCAGTGATCTCGATAAAGCGGCGTCGAAGAAGTCGGGCTCGGTCTCAGGAAAATTTGCTAGTTATGTTTACAATGAGCTGACAGAAGTGAAAGAACCAATTGCGTTTTCTGATACACGCAAGGCAAACATGCGCACGACGGGGTCGGTTGAACGTGCTGCAGGCAACGAAGTAAATATCTGGGATTCGATTGCAGCTCACGTCGGAGGTCCAGGTGAAATGCAAGCCCTCGCCTTTATCTCAAACGAGTTTGTTGCCTCGGGCGAGCAATTCGTGGTTATTATGCCGCGCAGTACACGTTTGCTTTCTGATACGGTTGTATTTGTATGGCACCGTTCACCCAAAGTAAACAAGTATCGCGTTGTGATTACCGATCGCGAAGAGAAAGTGGTGTTTAATAAAGAGACTTCTGACACAATGATGATTGTGAATTTGAAGGAGGCAGGTGTTGCCGATGGACAGCTTCATTACTGGCATGCAGAGGATGCTGCAAATGCGTCGTACGCGAGCGAAGCGTTTGGACTCTTTAGACTAACAGGTCAGGAACGTGCCTCTGCCGAATCGATGATTCGCGAAGTGAAGAGTGATTTTGATGAGGAGGATGGAGCGATATCTCATCTCGTGCTTGCTTCGGTCTACGAAGATCAGGGTTTGGTGTATGATGCGTATGGCTGCTACACAAAGGCCGTAGACGCTGCACCTGGAATACAGAACTACAAGCGTTTGTATGCAGAATTTTTGCGTAGACAGAGTATGAACATGGAGGCCTACGCGGCTTATAACAAATGAGTGCAATGCAACTGTGGCTAATTGCAGCCATCGTCCTTTTCATCCTCGAAATCATTACGCCGGGCTTCGTCCTTGCAAACTTTGCTGTCGCCTCGCTGGCCTCTGCACTTAGTGCATGGTTCGGTGCCGATACCACAATGCAGACTGTTGTGTTTGTTGTTGTTTCGCTTGTGTCCTTCGTTACGCTGCGTCCGTTACTGCGTCGCACGCTCTACAAAAACAAGCGTCGCACGCGTACCGGAGCCGAAGCACTTATTGGCAGAGCAGTAAAAGTAACAGAGACGATACCATTGCCGCCGGGCATGGGACTTGTTCAGATTGATGGCGACTCTTGGCGAGCACTTACGCTAAACAACAGAGCGATTACACCCGGCACCATCGTCACGGTCGTGCGCGTTGATTCCTCGACAGTTATCGTCACGGACACTGCGAATTCTCAAGTCTAGCCTGATTGTGCAAGGTCGGCGTAAGCTTGAATGACATGCGCTAGTTGGTAACGAAAATTCTTTACGTCACAAATTCTAACGTCGGAGAAACCCATGGAAATTGTACTCATTGCGCTCGCAATTTTTGTTGTCATTCTGCTTTTCCGAGGCATCATCGTCATTCGGCAGGCGGAGACAATGATTATCGAGCGGCTCGGACGTTATCACAAAACGCTCGATAGCGGCATCAACATTGTGTTGCCAATTATTGACAGGGCACGGAACATCGATTGGCGCTTTGTGCGCACCGATGTAAAGGGCACACACATTTACGCACACATTCGTACTCCTCGCATCGATTTGCGTGAGACGGTGTACGACTTTCCACGTCAGAGCGTCATTACACGCGACAACGTGGGTATCGAGATCAACGCCATGCTCTACTTTCAGGTCATCGATCCAGCCAAATCGGTGTATGAAATTTCGAACCTTCCCGATGCAATTCAGAAGCTCACGCAGACAACCATGCGTAATGTAATTGGCGAACTGGACCTTGACCAGACCCTTACCTCGCGTGATACCATCAATAGCAAGCTGCGTGCAATTCTCGATGAAGCGTCGCACAAGTGGGGCGTGAAGGTTAATCGTGTGGAGCTTCAGGACATCATTCCTCCGCGCGACATTCAAGACGCCATGGAAAAGCAGATGCGTGCCGAACGCGACAGACGTGCTACCATTCTAACGGCCGAAGCTTCGAAGACAAGTGCCATCCTCGAGTCGGAAGGCTCGCGCGAAAGCCAGGTAAACAAGGCAGAAGGCGACAAACAAGCACAGATTCTTCATGCAGAAGGTGAAGCCGAAGCTCGTAAAGCTGTAGCATCGGCAGAAGCAGAAGCCATTCGCATGATTACTGCAACCATCACTGCTACAAAGGGTGACCCAACACAATACCTGATTGCCATTCGGTACATCGAGGCAATGAAGGACATGGCAAAAAACGGCAACAAGGTTGTGTTTATGCCTTACGAAGCAAGTGCCGTCATGGGCTCGTTCGGCGCACTGAAAGAAATGTTGAACGTCGCGGACAAGTAACGACAAGGTCAAAAACCAGTGCGCTGCAAGAAGAGTGACTTGTCGAGACGTGAGTGCAGAAGCTGGTAATATTCGGCGTCGTGAATCTGCTCGACGCTCATTATGCCGCCGACTGTAGAGAGCACAGAGCGTTGCGAAGAAAATCGCACAACCGATGACTTATTATTTGTTGTCACGTTTACTGTGATGCTGATTATTCTAACAGCAGGTATTGGCGGCGGCGCATCGTCTTCGACAACTACGTCTTCATTAGGTTTTTGTCGTACTGGGTATGGGTTCCAGGGTTTCTTCTCGCCGGCGACCCCAATGATAACTTGAGAAGAGTCGATACGTACAGTCGACGAGTCAGGCTTGGTCGATTTTGCAGGCGTCACCACAGGTTTCTTCTTCGGATTTGGCCTGTAAGGAATAGACTCCTGCTTCTCTGCAACAAAGAGTCCGAGGTCGGGTTCTGCGTTCTTGATAATGAAGCCGTCATCCTGCAAGAGGTTCACCACAGCCTTCTGCACCATCATGTTGTCGGTTGCCTGCATCGTTCGCGTCTGCATCTCACGTATCTGCACTTGAGTGAGTGGCGGTGGCACCAGGAAGCACGATGTCAGTATGAGGGAAAGACCCATGATGACGAGCGTAGCGACGAACTGACGTAATACGTTCATGCGTTGCAGACTTTATGTGGATGCAAGGTGGTTGCCTAGGCGGTGACTGACTCAACCCGCCATGAAATGTTGTGCGAGGCCCACATCGGAACTACTGAACCATACGAAGGCGGAATTTTCATGGGCTCGCGCACGAGCGTAACGGTTTTCGCTGGTGGTGTAATGCCGTAGATGGTCTGTGCATGATCGCTAACAAATGCTTGCATTCTGTCGAGCGCATTGTGTTTGTCGAACAACGCAGCAAGCAGCGGCAGTAAAATCGGAGCCGTGAAGACCCCTGCCGCACAGCCTGGACTCTCCTTACGATTGAGAGCATGTGGAGCCGAGTCGGAACCGAGCATGAGTTTTTTATGCGACTGCATGACTGCGTTAAGAAGGGCTTCGCGATCCTCTGGACGTTTTGCAATGGGCTTGCAGAAGAGATGCGGGTTCATCAAACCACCCACAACGTCATCGAGCGTGATAAGCAGATGATGCGCTGTGACTGTTGCGTAGAGATGTTCGAATTCGTCGAGCAATGCAACAGAGTCGGCCGTTGTGATGTGTTCCATGGTGATGCGCAGCGCAGGAAAACGTGTTGCTAGATGACGATACACCTCACAAAACTCACGCTCACGGTCCATCACAAAGCCATGCGTCTCGCCATGAATGAGCAGCGGTATGCCGAGCTCTTCCATCATAGCAAACACATGTTCGACACGAGCAATCTCTTGCACACCAGATTCGCTATTTGTTGTGGCACCTGCCGGATACAACTTTATACCAATGATGTGTGGCTTTGCAGCAATCAACTCTTCGCGTGTGTATTCGCGAAAAAACAACGTCATGTAGGGGGCGAACACATGGGGCTCGACCGCTTTCTTTACTTCGTCGGTATATGAAAGCAGACGTTCGAGTGAATGCACAGGCGGGATTAGGTTGGGCATGATAACGCCACCTGCAAAATGCTCTGCAGAGAGCGGCGCAACAAGTGAGAGCATCTCGTCCTGACGGAAATGCAGGTGCATGTCGAGCGGCGATTGAAGGGTAAGCGTCATTGGCACGGTTTAAGTAGCATTGTTGATAACGTGGTGGTTCGAGTGATTTTAGGCAATTGGTGGATAGATAGGAACATCGTCGATAAACACGGGAAGTCCATCACGTCCGACCGTTGCGCAGAACGTGTCATGTCCGTTCGTAAGCACAACGTGCGGCGCCTTGAGCGTGAGGTTGTACCACGAAGACTGACGTAGTGTGTCTTGAGAGATGCGAATGGACGGAGCCTTGCATTCTACGAGTAGGAACGGGAGCATGCCGTCGTCAACCCAAAGCAAATCGTAGCGCATGCCTGTTTTGTCGAGCCGGCGTTCGACGCTGCAACGTCCGATGGGATAACCTTTGCCTACGAGCCAGTGAAGGCAGTGCTGACGGACCCATTCTTCTGGCGTAAGGCTAACGTACTGTTTGCGCACATCGTCGTAAATGCGCACGATGCCATCTTCGGTCAACAGACGGACAGATATAGAAGGAAACGATAGCGTAGGCAACGCTATGAGGTCATTGGGCACGTTTCTTCTTTACCTGGTGGGTAATGCAGACTGTGAGCATGTATGACTGAAAAACGATTGCAACTGCGTTGGCAAACATGATTGCTACATCGGCACGTAACACCCCATACACAAGCCACAACGAAGCACCCACCAACATAAGCACTAACATGCCGATGCTAAGCTGGTCGACTTCTCTCGTGCGAAAGATCTTTATTGCCTGCGGAGCCAATGCGAATGTCGAGAAGCAACCTGCAACTAGACCAAGGATGCTTAGTGGGTCGTTCATGTGCGCTGCAGATTCGCTACTGCTGCTGTAATGCGTTCGGGGAAGTTGCTGACAACAGCGTTTACGCCGTGTGCGAGAGCTTTTTTTAATTCGGACTCTTCGTTTACTGTGTACACACCAAAGGGAATGTTGTGCGCTTTTGTATCGGTAGATTTTTCGACCGTGAGTTCGACAATCGAACATCCGTACGCATCGGCACCACATGAATGCACAATAACACTAGGCGTACGCTTATCGCCTGGCACATGAAGTGCGAGGGTGTACAAGGTGCGATCGATCGACTTCACGTGTCTAATTGTAGCATGGTCGAATGATGCAAAGAGCGTATAGGGTCCGAGATTCAAAGAGCGCACCGTATGTACTAGAACTTCGACATCGGCAAGCGATGTGTGCTCGTCGAGTGGTTTTAGTTCAATGAGTAAGTACGCGCGGTCTTTTAGTATCTCGAGCGCTTCGGTGAAAAGAGGTATGCGCTCATTTGCAAATTCATCGGAGAACCACGAGCCTGCATCGAGTGTGCGGAGTTCTGCGACAGACTTGTTGCGTACATAGCCATGTCCGTTTGTTGTACGCCCAAGCACTGCATCATGAAACACCACCGTCTGATTGTCCTTCGAGAACTGCACGTCCAGCTCTACCATGCGAGCACCACCATCTACAGCCATGCGTAACGCAGCAAGAGTGTTTTCTGGCGCGATGCCAGATGAGCCACGGTGTGCAATCACAAAGAACGGTGTAGAACGTGCGAACAAGGAAAGGGGCGACATCATGCGAACGATCCCTCGGCAGCACCTCTATACCCACGCAGAAATTCTGTTGCTGCTATGCGTTTTTTTCCAGGCAATTGAATTTCGTCGAGTGAAAGTGCCCCATTCCCAGCCCCAGCAATTAAAGTGTTATCTGTGATTTTCCATGTGCCCGTTTCACAGTGTACTGACGACGCGGTGGCTTTGTAAATCTTTAGCAAGCCATCGTTCCAGAGTGTCCATGCGCACGGTAGGGGAGAGAGTCCACGTATGAAATTACGAACCACTTCGACGTCGGCCTCCCAGTCTATGCCACTCGTTTCGCGAAACACCTTCGGTGCGGCAGCAAATGCTGGGTCGGCGGGTGTCTGAGGCATCGGCACGGCTGTTCCGGTAAGGAGCATGCGGCAGGTGTCTGCAGCACACACTGCCGCAAGGGGCATTAGGGCTTCGTAGAGCTCGCCAGCAGTTGTGTGTTGTCCGATAACGATAGATCGTTGAGTGATGATGTTGCCAGTGTCGACAACGTCGTTCAAAAGAAATGACGTGACGCCTGTCTCGTGTTCACCACGCATGATTGCATGATTGATCGGAGCCGCCCCGCGGAATTTCGGTAGCAGTGATGCGTGTACATTAAATGCTCCGAGCGTTGGGATTGTATACACGCTGCGTGGAAGAATGCGAAATGCAATCACACACATAATGTCGGGTTCTAGTGAAGTAACTTCTTTTATAAAGTCTTCATCCTTAAGCGCTGTTGGTTGCAGTATGCGTGTAATTCCAAGTTGCTCTGCCGCAATCTTTACATCAGAGCCCCTTATTTCGAGGCCCCTTCCCTGAGGTTTATCGGGGATGGTGACAACAGCTACGACGCCATACGTTTCATGCACAGCACGCAGGGCTGGGACTGCAAATGCAGGGGTACCCATGAAGATGATACGTGGTTGCATCAGCCGTGCATCGTCGGAAGGTTGGTAAGGCCTTGTGTAATTGCTGCTTCGATTTCGCCGAACTCTTTGATGCGAGCACGCACGTCGGCTTCGGGGAAATACTCACGAGCAATGTCGAAGTACAACCTGTAGTGTCCGGCTTCACTCGCAAGCAACGACTTATACAACACGCGCATTTCTTCTGTCGGTGCATGTTCTGCAAGAATCGAGAAGCGTTCACATGAACGTGCTTCGATGAATGCACCAATGATAAGCCAGTCCATCATGCGCAGCGGTTCGTGTGGACGTACATGTGTGTGTAACGCCTGCACGTATGCGTTGCCCTTATCGCGCGATAAAACGATAGAACGCAGTTCGAGTTCGTTCAGAACGAGTGCAAGGTGTTCGAGCTCTTCGGTTGCGAGGCCAATCATCTCGCGGACAAGTTTTGTGCGATCGGGATAACGATTAATTAAAGCCAATGCAAACGCAGCGGCCTTCTTTTCGCAATGCGCATGATCGACGAGAATCTTCTCGGGATGAGCGTTCGCTACGTCTATCCATTCGGCATTTGTGGGGCATTGTAAACAGAGCATCCGACAAATCTACGAGCCAATTGGACGGATTGATTGAGCAATTCTACAATCCAAGCAGATGGATAGCTTTAAAAATTCTACAAGCCAAGCAGACGGATTGCCTGCGCAATGTCCGCTGAAAACCGCGTTGCGTCGACATCGGCGTCTTTACGTAGCCACGATGCCGACAGCGCGAACCACGTGTTGTCCTTGCGTCTCAGCAGGTACGTCATGTTCATCACGCCAGGCTCAGAGCCGCCCTTGTAGCCTACGTAGGGGAACATCTCGACGTTGATGTCGAGGCCTGCATTCACTGCAAGTATGCCACGTAACTGGTTGCAGCACGACTTCTCGCCCTGGTTTCTGAGCCATACCATTGCAGCTACCATGCCTTTTGTGGTGGCAAACCATTCGACGGAGTCGGGGAGAATTGGACGTGATACGAGGCTTATGCTGTCAAGACTCGTTTTGTGAATTTCGTCCTTAAGGATGCCAGCCCGTACATCGCGAGTACTGCGCGCATACCGCGATGCGGCGTCGCCACGTTGTGTGAACTTCAGTAGGAAAAGTTCACGTGTGGTGAGGAACGGACTGTTCTTGTCGGGATTCTTATGTCCCATCTCAGCCTGTACCGCTTCGACCTTCTTCGCCGTAAGCACATGAATGAGCGCATCGGTTGCTGTGTTATCGCTAATGCTAATCATCATCGTCGCCAGTGTATGCAGTGTAACGGGCGAACCGTGTGGCCACGTCTGCAGTGTGCCCGAAGGCAGCGAGAATATTGCTGTGTCGAGGGTTACTACTTCGTCCCACTTGTGTTCACCTTCATCAATCGCGCGCGCCAGCTCGCCAAGCACATACAACTTGAACGCAGAACCAATGGGCAACGACATGTCGGCATTGTATGATACGATGGTGGAGTTAGTAGCAATGTTTACAATGTGTAGAGAGGCAAATCCAGGTAGCTCTTTAAAGCCCTCTGCAATTGTCTCTAACGTGCCCGTTGCACGAATTGGATTCTGCAGATAGAGTCCCTCTATCTTAAACGGATACGTCGCCGACACATTAATCAGAATGGGCACCACATACCCCTTTGTGGTGCTGGCTTCGGCCTTCGCTCCAAAGCCGCCCTCTTTTGATATAATATTTGTGCCGGTGCACGTGCCAGTGATTTCTGTTATCTGTGAAACCACGCCTAGCAATTGGGACGGCGTAACCTTCTGCAGAAACGACTCAGCAAAAACCGAATCCATGCGCAAGGGCACACCTGAGATAAGCTTGCAGATGTCCTTCAGACGTGCTTCGACCGGGTCGATACGCTGTGCCTGCAGGGTCGTCGACGCAACACAGATAATAACAAACGTTACAAAGACATTGGCACGTATCATGAATAAACTTTCACTGAAAAATGGCATGATTGTTTCTACTAGATAAAAGTATCATGCAAATCTATTGCCTACATATTAAATGCTCTCGCACGACGTGTACCCCCACGACGCCAGTTGCAGCATTTAATGTGGCATTTGCTCTTGTGAAAGACGAGGCTACAGGGACCGTAACGATCTAGCACTGAATACATATTGTTCATGCAATCGAGGCGGTCTCTGAAAAAGGGGCCGCCTCGGTGCGTTTTAATGGGTGAGGTGTGTGATGGCAGACATCAAGGGTGAGAGCGAGAATGGCGCCGCCGGTGAGCGGACGTCGGGACGTATGCTCACTGACGAACGTCGAAAAAAACTTCAGCGCAACGTGGTGTTGCTGCGATTCATTCGTGGCATAGAATTCTTCATGCTGATGATTCCGATTCTTGTTGTGTACTACAAGGCGAACGGACTAAGCATGCAAGAGGTAATGCTACTCCAGGCGTTCTTCTCTGGCATGATGGTCGTTATCGAAATTCCCTCGGGCTACTTCTCAGACGTACTCGGGCGTCGTCGCACAATGATCATCGGGTGCTCACTGACAGCGCTTGGCTTTGCCATCTATCCGTTTGTGTTCGACTTCATGGGCTTCCTGGTCGTCGAGCTCATCCTGGGCGTAGGTGTTGCGTTCATCTCCGGCACCGACTCGGCAATGTTGTACGACACCATGCTCGAGCTCGGCCATGCAGAGCGTGGAGTGCGCGAAGAGGGACGTCAGCTTTCCTTTGGACACTTCTCAGAAGCTGTTTCTGGTGTGTTAGGGGGCTTCCTCGCTGCAGTCTCGCTGCGTGCGCCCTTGCTTGCGCAAGGGGCTGTTATGCTGCTTATGATTCCATTGGCGTTCATGTTAACAGAGCCTGCAGAACACAGACGTAGTGGACGCAAGGGCAGCATGCGCGAAATCATCAACATCGTTGCTGGCGTGGTTGTCCACAACCGCAGCTTACGATGGATGTTGCTCACATCGAGTATTCTTGGTGCGTCCACGCTGACATTCGTGTGGCTGCTTCAGCCATACATGCAAGCCGCAGGAGTGCCTTTGTGGATGTTTGGTGCAATATGGTCGGGCTTTATGCTGATCGTCGGTGCAAGCTCGATGTATGCCCACCGCGTTCAGTCGCGCTTCGGCACGATAAACACCATAACGGTTCTTGGCGTGCTAGTTGTGTGCGTGTATGTAGTTGCAGGTGCCACCATGACATTCTGGATTATCCCGTTGCTGGCGGTGTTTAACATCACACGAGGCATAAGCAATCCGGTGTTCACAACAGCGATAAACCAACGCGTCGAATCACATCAACGTGCAACGGTGCTTAGTGTGCGAGCGCTCGGAGTGAGGATGCTGTTTGTTGTTGTTGGCCCATTCGTGGGCTGGATTACCGACGTAACGACGCTCTCGATGGCGCTCTATACATGCGCAATCATTTTTGGGATTGCTTTTGTTTTTTGCGCTTGGATGTGGCGGTGGACTTCGGTTTTTGCCCCGGCCGATCAGAAACCGCAACTTTAGCAGAGGTTGTAAATGGCACTGCTTCATAGAACGCACCATGCCGTAACACAACAACATACGTTCCCGGATTCGCAGCAGCCATGTCTATTGTGTGTTTGTGGACCCCGGCCGTTTCATCTGTGTCAACAAGCAATTTTACAGTCATCATCAACTCGTTATGCACTGTAAGTATCACTGGCGTTTGGTTTGCGAGCCTATAGTTGATAGTGTATTCACTCGGTTTCTTCTTCGAGGCACTTATGCTGAGGTTCTGTTCAGGTTCGATGTGCGTGCGAGAATAGTAGTACAATGGCGATGAAGCATCATTGGTACCCGACTCGCTAACTGTATAGAATCCTGCACCTGATGCATTAAAGCAGATAGCCTCGCCTTGCGGCTCTGGCACGTAATTTTTAACAACAGAAGGTGTGCGTGCTAGTGCTGTCTGCAAAGGTTCGTCTATCGCACGAGTCCATCTATAGACGTGTGTATAGGTCTTGATTAAAATTTCACGGCCGTCACTCGAAATATCACCTCCCGTAGCAGAAAACAGCGGAAGCTCCATCACAAAATCTAATGTGTCTGGACCTTCCTGATTTTCTTTCGTAATGACCCTCGGCACTCGATACAATCTGTTACGTACATCACGCTTCGAAAGAATATAGAGGTCTTCAGTCATTGGGTCGAACAGCAACGTCTCGGCGTCACGGGGTCCGTCTGGATAGACAAATGCGCGGCGCTTAGCCAATGCCGCACTCGGCGGCATTGGTGCCTTCGATGGTGCACACTTCATACTCCTGGTTTCGCGCATTCTATAAATATTTATAAAATCGCGCTTTCCGTTATTGTCGCCGATGTCACCCACAAAGACATAGTAGGTTGTATCTGTTGGCTCGACATGCCATCCGTATGCAATGTCCTCCCAGTCAGACCCCGGCAGAAATTCTGGGTCAGTATTCAGCTCATACGCGCACAGTCTACGTCCCATCGTGTCAATCCCATACACAACGGGTCCGTCACCCGAATCGTTATGCGTCCACAACAACCCCGGCAATTGCTTCGAAGCAACAAGTCCAGATGCTTCCTCGATGCCACGCTCCAGCCTACCCGTAACAACGGGATTCGCAAAGAACACACTGTCGATTGCAACAGCCAGAAGAAGCGCAGTTATCATAGAATGGACGTCACGAGTTACTTGGCACAACCAATATCATAGAATGAGCGTCTCGATTTTACCTGGCACAACTAACATTACAAGATGAAGTTCACAAGCTTGCCTGGCACAACAACGGCACGACGAATCTCCTTGCCTTCAATCATCGCAGCAATCGTTGCGTCTGCCTTTGCAGCCGCTTCTGTTGCCGCAGCATCGGCGCTCGACGAAATAACGAGCTTGCCGCGAATCTTCGAATTAATCTGAATTACAATTTCGACTTCGTCGCGCACCATCTTCGATGGGTCGGCGGTCGGGAACGTTGACAGAAACACCGAGTGCTTATTGCCCAGTACGGACCACAATTCTTCTGCAAGGTGGGGGGCAAAGGGGGCTAGGCACTGCACGAATGCGGACATTGCGCTAACCGGACGCACCGATGCTTGTGTAAACTCGTTTACAAAAATCATCAACTGTGCAACGGCCGTGTTGAAGCTTAGTTTATCGATGTCTTCGCGGATTTTTGCAATGGTTGTGTGAAGAACAAAGTCTTGCTCGCCAGTGCAAGGCGTATTCTGTACTGTAGGTGAGAGTGCGCCATCGTCTGTTGCAATGAGACGCCATACGCGATTCAGATAACGTCCGATGCCTTCGAGCCCCTTACTGCTCCAGGGCTTTGAGGCTTCGAGCGGACCCAAAAACATTAAGTACATGCGGAGTGCATCGGCGCCGTGTTCGCTCACCACTTCGTCGGGAGTTACTGTGTTGCCTAATGACTTGGACATCTTACGTCCGTCTGTGCCTTGCAGCATGCCCTGGTGGAACAGACGCTTGAAGGGCTCCGGACTGCTTACCAGACCGTAGTCGAACAAGATCTTGTGCCAGAAGCGCGCATACAGCAAGTGCAACACCGAGTGTTCACCGCCGCCGATGTATAAGTCGACGCCATTCTCACCTAACCAATAGCGCATTTTCTCGGGGTCGACAAATACGTCGTCGTTCTGTGGATCGATATACCGCAAATAGTACCAACACGAGCCGGCCCACTGCGGCATCGTGTTCGTTTCGAGACGCGCGTGTTTACCGGTCTTTGCATCTGTAAAATTCATCCATGCATCCACGGCTGCAAGAGGCGACTCACCAGTACCTGACGGTTTGAATTCTTTTACTTCGGGCAGCGTAAGAGGAAGTTCATCGAGATCGAGCGCACGCTTTGTGCCATCATCGAAGAACATAATTGGAATCGGTTCGCCCCAATAACGTTGGCGTGCAAAGAGCCAATCGCGCAGACGGTACTGAACGGTGCCCCTTCCAATGCCCCTTTCCACAAGCCATGATATTGTGCGTGTGATTGCGGTGGGTCCGACATCTTCAACCTCTACAATTGGCAACCCGAACGTTGTGGCGAACTCATGATCGCGTTCGTCGTGCGCAGGCACTGCCATAATTGCGCCCGTGCCGTAATGCGCAAGTACGTAGTCGGCTATCCAAATTGGGATGTGTTCGTTTGTTGCAGGGTTGACTGCATAGGCACCTGTGAACACGCCGGTCTTAACCTTTGCAAGTTCTGTGCGCTCGAGGTCGCTCTTGAACGATGCCACTTCTTTGTACGAAAGCACTGCTGCTTCGTGCTCATGTGTTACGATGTGAGGCACAAGTGGATGCTCGGGCGCAAGCACCATGTAGGTAGCGCCTGTGAGTGTATCCGGACGTGTCGTGAAGACCGTGATGTGGAAGTTGCTGCCCACGACATCGAACCGAATTTCCGCGCCTTCGCTGCGTCCAATCCAATGCCGCTGCATGTCGATGGTCGATGAAGGCCATTCAACAAGATCAAGTTCTTTAATAAGACGTTCTGCATACGCAGTAATGCGCATCATCCATTGGCGCATCGGACGTCGCTCGACGGTGTAGCCTTTTTCTTTCCATTCATCGACTTCTTCGTTCGCGAGAACAGTGCCGAGTTCTTCGCACCAGTTCACCGGACTCGATGAGACAAACGTCAGACGATGTCCGTCGCGATACGTCTCGACCTCCTGCGGATCGGTAATGTCATTCGGAATTGGCAGCTCAGCTATCGGACGTGCACGTTGTGCTTCATGGTCGTACCACGAATTGTAGATCAGAAGAAAAATCCACTGCGTCCATTTGTAATACTCGGGCTTCGACGTGGTTACAGTGCGCGACCAATCGTAATCGAAGCCCACGAGATCGAGCTGCTCTCTAAACGTATCGATGTTGCGCGCCGTGATGTTCGCCGGATGAACGTTCTCCTTCATCGCCTGACGTTCCGTGGGCAGACCAAAAGAATCAAAGCCCATTGGATGCAGCACGTTGAATCCGCACATGCGCTTAAAACGACTTACGATGTCACTTGCTACGTAACCAAGAGGATGGCCCACATGCAGTCCGGTCCCCGACGGATACGGAAACATGTCCAACACATAAAACTTCGGCCGTGTAAAGTCATCGACCGCACGAAACAACTTTTCGTCAGACCAATGCCGCTGCCACTTCCGTTCGATATCCGAAAACGAGTATGATGCCATCCCTAAAGATACGAGAGTGGCCTTTCGTTTATAGAATTCTGTTTTAGCGCAATTATGGCACTCTATATTTTGCGTCGCTACTCGCTACTCGCTACTCGCTACTCGCTACTCGCTACTCGCTACTCGCTACTCGCTACTCACTATACAGCGCCAGCACCGCGCCCGCAGGGTCCTTCACCACTGCAAAGCGAGCATCCCCGTACGGACGGGGTCCGTCGATAACCTCGCCCCCATTCTCAACCGCTTTCTTCACACTTACATCGACATCGGCAACACGCACGTACATAAGCCATTGCGGCGGAATGTTTGCGTTCGAGCCCCTTGCATGGCAGACCCCTGCCACCATGTCGCCTGTACCTGAACTAGCACCCTCAACGTCAGCGGCGCTCGCGTTTTGAATAGTACTAGCCCTATTCATACCGTGCATTCCATAGTCGACGTAGCCCTTCATCGGCACTTCGCTCACGGTCCAGCCCACAACTTCTTTGTAGAAATCTTTCACGTCAGATGCGTGCTCGACCGTCAGGTCGTGCCAGAGTATCTCTCCGATTTGTGGTGCTGCGCTCATGTGGTATCCTTAATGTTGCATCGCAAGGTGAGATAGTTAGCTCACCATTGCCGACGACTCTTTTCTGTGAAATCACCCTCGTTCTCGAAAGTAATACCCCCTATGCAACAAACACAACTTGGACGCACAGCACTTAGCGTTTCGAAGCTCTGCCTAGGCACCATGAATTTCGGTCCGACCACGTCCGAGGCAGACTCTTTCGCAATTATGGACCGCGCCCTTGAGCTCGGCATCAACTTTTTCGATACGGCGAATGTGTATGGCTTCGACAAGGGACGTGGCCTTACCGAAGAAATCATTGGACGCTGGCTTGCCCAAGGTGGTGGACGTCGTGAAGCAATCGTGCTCGCAACAAAGCTGTACGGCAAGATGAGTGATGAGGTAAATGATAGGGGGCTGAGTGCATATCACATACGACGTGCATGCGAAGCTTCGCTAAAGCGCCTTCGGACAGATCATATAGATCTTTATCAAATGCACCACATCGACAAAACAGCGCCGTGGGAAGAAGTATGGCAATCAATGGAGCAATTGTTTCGCGAGGGCAAGGTTACATATATCGGGTCGAGCAACTTTGCTGCGTGGAACATTGCGCAAGCAAACGAGATGGCCAAGCAACGTCACTTCCTCGGACTCGTAAGCGAGCAGAGTGTGTACTCGTTGCGCAACCGTCACATCGAACTCGAAGTTGTGCCTGCAGTGCGTGCATACGGCATGGCACTGTTGCCATGGAGTCCGTTAGCCGGTGGCTTGTTAAGTGGCATCTTCAGCGACGCAGAAAAAGTCCGCCGCAACCGTCCCGCCCTCCTCGCCTCCGCCGAAAAATTGCGTCCACAAGTCGAAGCCTACGAAGCCCTCTGCACATCCATCGACATCGAACCCGCCGACGTAGCACTTGCATGGACACTTGCGAACAAAGACGTCACGGCACCCATCATCGGTCCGCGCACCATGCAGCAGTTAGAGCAGAACGTCCGTGCCGCAACCATCACACTCAACGAAGACACCCTCGCCAAGCTCGACACAATCTGGCCGGGTCCGGGCGGTGAAGCGCCCGAGGCGTACGCATGGTGAAAGCAAGAACACTCTTTACACTGGGGAAACTCGAAGTGAGGTGCATGCTATGTGCAATGCATTGGATATTATACGTTTTGTCATGCACGTTTTGTCATGCACGTTTTGTCATGCACGTTTTGTCATGCACGTTTTGTCATGCACGTTATGCTTTGCACTATTATTCGTGAGTTCAAATGCACAGATACCGTGCCTTCCTAGGTATGGCTCGGTGTACTCGAGTGCGACAATTCCGAAAGAGTATCCACTTGATCTTTCGATGCCAGCAGAAGTGATTGCTGGACATAAAGCATTAGATAACATCCTGAAGACAGCTACGCTTGATGACCTCACTGCACTTGAACAAGTAAGGACTCCGGTAGGTAATACCGTTCGTGCACTGATGAAGTATAATCTGATCCTCACCGATTACGATCCGTTTGTTTTGCACCGCATTGCAGGCATGCATCGTTCCTACATGATACGACCTCTAGACATAAAACTGGCCATACTCGAACGGGTAAGGCGTGACAGCTCTACTAGTAATTTCATACGCGCACTTATTGGTAGTGAGTATATCGCAATCATAAAGATTGATAGTATTTACAAACTCACGGACACATCAGCTGCAATGGCACGTACAGCCACTATAGCGCATTTTACAGTTGTGGATTCTCTACTTGGAAAAGTGTACCCCTCCTCTCTAGTCTTTGATGCCAGACAGGAGTCTGTTGAATGGGCACTTCATGGCGACGGAGACGCTCTTTTTTCAACAGACCAAACAATTCGAGAGGCAAGTTTGATCATGCCATTGCCGGGACAGTATTTGATTTTTCTGAGATTCATGATGCTACGTAGCACCATCACCACAACTTACTTTTCTCTTGCACCCAATGTTTGAGTAGGCAACAAGTGTGGCATGTATAGAATTTCTTCGGACGGTACGATATCCGACGAGACTAACTACTTCGGACTAGGTACTTCTCCCGCGTTAACCGATGTGAAGAATGCCATTGAATCGCGGATGGCAGAGATCAAGAGCTGGCCGTATTGAAATAGACAGGGGTGAAATTAAAGGTTCTTTAATTTGAAAGTCGAGATTCAAAGAAAAGTGCCATTTTCTTTGAATTGAAACGAGACTTTTAAAGAATAACGCGGTTTTCTATAATTCTGTATCCGCCTAGAACCGAATGCGTGCGAGGCCTATTGTTACCGAGACGATCGGACGGTCGACGGTGATGAGGGTGACGATGTCGCGTGACGAGATTCCGAATTCCCAGAAGCCGCCGAAGACGCTGAAGAAAACGCTTACGGGCATAAAGAAGCCCATGTTGCCACCGCCGCCGATGCCGGCGCCGACGCGTAGCCAGGTGTACGGACGCCAATCGGCGCCAAGACTAACGAGAGGATCGCCTAGCGAGCCGGCTGCTTGATTAAGAGGTGCGATTGCGTCGACGCCAAAGCGCCATCTGTAGGTGTGTGCATACGAGATGCCCATACGCACGCGCGAAGGAAGCTCGCTTGTTGCAGTTGCAAGTCCGTCCCAACTAAAGTAATTGCCTTCACCGGTAATCTTTGGTGCTTCTTTGAAAATATTATAACTATTGAAACCAGTTGATGACATGCCGTTAAGGATTGTGTCCTTGGCAACAAACACATTGCCGTCGTAGCGCAACGCCCCCAAGTCAACAACGCTTGCTGCAAACGTTACTTTGTCTACACGAACCGTAAGGCCAAGATCGAGTCCCCAGCCATCGCCAATCGGCTCTAATTTGTTTCCCGGAATAAACGATGGTGTGGTGGCCTTGCCGTAGCTGATGCCGAAGAACGGACTCAATGCTGTGTATGCTTTTAGCTGGTTGTCCGCAACGACCGCATCGAGATAAGCATATCCCTGCAGATACTTCACACCTGCACCGACAAAAACATCGAGCTCATCGGTTTTGTAAATTCCTATACCATACGATATACCGAACTCGCGAAACCACGATAACGCAAGACGTGTGCCTTTAAAGAGTTCAGAGAAGGGCTGTGGATTACGCGCAAAGCCTACGGTATCGCCCTTGAAGTTGACAGCTAACGAATCGAAGTAGGCGTAATGGCGTCCCTCGAACGCCAGTGCTGCGGCCGACTCATTAAACTTGAACGTTCCCATGGCACGTTCGCGCGCCGTGAGTGCTATGCCGCCGAACTGGTCGGTTTGAAACGCAGCTCCAATCGAAAAGAAGTCGGCACTAAAGCGAATGCCCTTGCCTGCGAAGTCCGCCGCGGCACGACGTTTGTCGGCAAGAGTAAACTGAATCGAGCTGTTATTAAACAATGCATTCATCAGTCCGGAACGAGTCAGAGCATCACTATGCGCTGTTGCACCGCCCTCTGCTACCGTAAACGAGAATGCGCGACGTACGCGCTCGACACCGCCACCAAGTGGTGAGGCCAATACAAACACATCACGTCTCGGAATGAATCCAAGGTTTGCTGGATTGATGCCAACACATTGATAGTCGCTAACGACAGGCGTCAGGAAAGCCGCAAAGCCAATACGAGCAAAGTCAGAGGCTTCGGTTTGTGCACGCACGGTACTACAGTACAGTACAAAAACAACAACACACAATGTTGTCCATCGACAATTACTCTGTAAAGGTCTAGTCATGGGCACGTGTATCGCAAGCGTTTGGTCATAGGCACGCCTCGATAAGCTCTGCGACCCTTACGGCTTCGGCCCCTTCTTGTAATGTTACGGCTGCCGTTGTACCTGTTTGAATGCTGTGCAGAAAAGAACGCTGTTCATCGGCAATTGCATTTGATGCATCGACGTTCGGCTTGTCGAACACAATCATTCGGTCGCCATGTTGCGTTGCAACGGTGCCGATGGGAATCTGATGTGTGGTGTCGAGTGCCGATGTTTCGATAAGTCTGTAGAATTCTGCGGAAGGGGCTGCAAGATCGAGCGACACATAATTGTCCTTCTGGAAGATGCGCATCTTGCGAAGGGGCTTTGCAGAAATACGCGACGCCGTGAGGTTGGCAACACATCCGTTTGCAAACGTGATGCGCGCATTGCAGATGTCGGGTGTATCGGTGAGAACCGCAACGCCTGTTGCGGCGACGTCGACGACCGACGATTGTGTGAGCCAGAGGATGAGGTCGATGTCGTGAATCATGAGATCGTGAATAACACTTACGTCGATTGCGCGCGGTTTGAACGAAGAGAGTCGGTGTGCTTCGACAAACAGCGGTGCCATGGTGATGTGCTCGAGAGCACGAACTGCAGGGTTAAAACGCTCAACGTGTCCGACCTGCACCACGCGTTGCGTTAGAGCCGAGTGCTTCATGAGTTCTAAAGCCTCGGCATGTGTTGCAGTTACAGGCTTCTCGATAAAACAATGAAAGCCTCTGTCGAGGCACTGCACAGCAAGAGCAAAATGTTGCGACGTGGGGGCTGCAATTGTGACGGCATCGACTGCTGGCAACGTGTTAATCGAAGCATACCAGTCAACATCATGCGAGGCGGCAACGGCACGTCCGCGTTCCTCGTCGGGGTCTACCACAGCAACGAGATTAGCCCCTTCTTGCCCCTTCCACAATTTCGCGTGGATTGTACCAAGATGTCCGGTACCGACAACTGCTATGTCAATCATCTTGTAATTTACAACGTGAATGTTTGTGCGGTCTGACGCTAGTTAGGCGCACGAATGCGGTCGACTGTTTGAGTGCACGCTTAATTGTGGAGAATTATGATTTGTACGCTTGCGAGTACCATTGCTCGGTGGTTTGTTACTACAATAGGCTTGTGCGTCTTCGCACTCACAACATCTGCAAACCTTCTTTCGCAGGATCTGCGGTTTTCGATTCCGGTCGAGGGCGTGCTCGGACGAGATGTGGTTGTGGTGAATCATGTTGATCATGACTCGGCAACGGGAAGATTCAAAGACCACACGTGTGGTGTGCAGACGTACGACGGACATGACGGCACAGACTTTGTGCTGCGTTCGTTCAGGCAGATGGACAGCGGCGTGTACGTCGTGGCAGCCGCTCCGGGACACGTCGTTGCTGTCGTCGACTCGTTGTACGACAGAAATAAAATCAGCGTGAAGGAACGCGGATTTGGCAACTACATCGCCATTCAACACGCAGAAGGCTTCATCTCGTACTACGCACACATTCGCACCGGCAGCGCACTCGTGCGCGTTGGTGACATCGTAAAGCGTAACGCACGTATGGCATTTGTTGGCTCGAGCGGTAACTCATCTGACCCGCACGTTCACTTCGAAGTATGGCGTCGCGTCGACCCCTTTGCTGGCGCATGTGCCGACGATCTTTCGTTGTGGCAGAGCCAGCCCGATTACAACACAACCTATCGTTTGCTCGATCGCGGTGTAACTGCGTGGCCACCACTGCTCGATACAATCCGGGAACGACCTCCGAAAGCAACACACATAACGCGCAACGACAGCACCATTACATTCTGGAGTTTGTCGCAGGGTATTCTGCCCACCGATGAGATTACAGCAATCTGGATTGCACCCGACAACGCAGAGTGGTTTCGGTATACGTCGACGGCAGGAGTTGCTTCCGAATACTTTTACTGGTGGACCTACATCAACCGTCCGTCCTTCCCCGGCATCTACCGCGTCCGTTTCCTCGTCAACGGCATCGAACGCTCACTCGACACCTTCGAAGTCGACGCCGTCACCGGCATTCGCGACGAACACACCGCCGATGAACACACCGGCAACGACGTCAGTCCCTCCGTTAAGAACACCAACCGATTAATAGGTAGTCGAGCTGAGGGCATCGATGTCGAGGTCCGTGGCAACACGCTACGCCTCCGCTCGGGCGCATCGGTGCATGTGGGCGTGCACGACCTTACGGGACGCCTCCTCTTCTCAACCGAACTTTCAGGGGAAGGGTCTACGAAGGGGTCAGCCTCGGTCGACCTTCCAAACGTGCCTGTCGTCGTGCGCCTTCGGCGCAACGACGTGGTAACGGGGTTCGTTTATTCCGGGAGATAATGATTCCCGGAATGAAGCTGATTCCGGGAATCATTATCTCCCGGAATCACTCGTCCACGTTCGATCGCGGATGCGCTTTTTTATACGCGTCCTTCAGTCGTTCGACGCTCACATGTGTGTACACCTGCGTTGTAGAGAGCGAGCTATGGCCGAGCATTTCGCTGACGGCTTTTAGGTCGGCGCCGTTGTCGAGTAGATGTGTGGCGAAGGAGTGGCGCAGGACGTGTGGGCTTTTTTGGTTGGCTTCGGTGATCGGACCCAGCGCTCGGCGCACAATGCGGTATGCCCCCTGCGGCGTAAGCCGCTTGCCCCTTGCCCCGAGAAACAATGCGTTTGCATCGGTAGAATCTAGAGAGGCCGTTTGAGTGCTGACTGCACCTTTCGTAGCTGAGGTATTCGGCGCTTCAAAAAACTCTGGTCGTACGATCGTGTATGCGTCGATGGCATCGATGGCGGCTTGCGTAACAGGTACGATGCGTTCCTTGTTGCGCTTTCCGAGCACGCGTACGCTGCGAGATTGCACATCAATGTCGCCCACGTTTAACTGTAGTGCCTCGCTCACACGAAGTCCAGAACCATAGAGCAATTCACACAGTGCCGAGTCGCGCAGGCCCACTGCTGTGCCGAGGTCGAACACACCTTGCAGCGTTGCTGCTTCTGGCTGCTGTAAAAAAGATGGAAGACGGGTTTCGATTTTAGGTGAAGCCGTCAGGGCCGCTGGGTTGTGGTCGATGACACCAGAGCGCACATAAAACTTGAGCATCGACTTCACTGCAGCGAGCTTCATGCGCATGGTGCGTTTGCTAACGCCGCGTTCGTGCATCCAACCGAGGTACGGACGTATATGCATCTCGCGCAGGTCGGCGAGCTCGAGTTCCTCACCCCACGTCTCGTCGACGAACGCCGTGAACTGTTCTAGCGCAATGCGATATGCCGTGATGGTGTGTATGCTCGCACCCTTCTCGACATCGAGCGTAACGAGGAACTCATGCGCGGCCGCTGCAAACTTCATTACTCAAAATACGGCTTTACCATCGAGTTTGCCTTCGCCGCAAGTCCCGTATATTTAGGGCTTTACTGGGCTGAGTTGCCGAGCAATCACCGTACGTAAATTTTACTGGGCTGAGTTGCCTTAGGCGAGAAAAACCGATGCTGCACATCCGCAACTTCATCAACGGTGGTTTTCATGATCCGCAAGCAGGGGAGTGGCTGAATAATATCAACCCCGCTATTGGCGATGTGTATTCTGTTGTTGCTAGAAGTACGGCGGCTGATGTCGATATGGCAGTCGAGGCAGCACGTAATGCATTTCCAGCGTGGTCTGCATTAAGTCCGCGCGATCGATCGCAGATTCTCATGCGTATCTCGCAGCGTCTGCACGAACATCTCGACGACCTTGCTCTTGCCGAATCGGTCGACAACGGCAAGCCGCTCTGGCTTGCGAAGGCGATGGATATTCCTCGCGCCATCGAAAACATGGCGTTTTTTGCGACAGAAATTCTACATACCGAGACGTCGGCGCATCAGATGGACGAAAGGACGCTAAACGTTACGCTGCGTGCACCGCTTGGTGTGGTTGGATGTATCTCGCCGTGGAATCTTCCACTGTATTTGTTTACATGGAAGATTGCACCCGCACTTGCTGCCGGTAATTGCGTTGTTGCAAAGCCATCGGAACTAACACCGATGACAGCGTTTCTGTTTTCGCAGATCTGTCACGAAGTCGGACTTCCCGATGGTGTGTTGAATGTTGTACACGGACTCGGCTCTGAAGTCGGCGCGGCAATTGTCGCACACCGCGATATCAAAGCAATCTCTTTTACAGGGGGCTCTGATACGGGGCGCACCATTGCAGCCACTGCTGCGCCGATGCTAAAAAAACTCTCACTCGAATTAGGTGGCAAAAACCCGACAGTAGTTTTTGATGACGTCGACGTAGAACACGTCGCACGTCACGTCGCACGGGCAGCCTTCACCAATCAGGGCGAAATCTGCCTGTGCGGCTCGCGTATCCTTGTGCAGCGTGGTTTGTACGACGCATTTCGTGACGCCCTTGTAGCGCAAACAAAAAAAATGACACTCGGCGACCCACTTGTCGAAACAACGCGCATTGGTGCACTCGTTAGTGAAGCCCACATGAACAAGGTGATGGGTTTTATTGAAGGGGCTCGAAGCGAAGGGGGCAACGTACTGTGTGGTGGAGAACGTGTGGTTGTAGAAGGACGTTGTAAGAATGGGTATTTCGTGGCGCCGACTCTTATCGACGGACTCGACCATTCATGCCGTATTAATCAGGAAGAAGTATTTGGTCCGGTCGCCACACTCATCCCCTTTACCGACGAGGCCGAGGCTCTCGCTCTGGCAAATGATGTGGTGTACGGCCTTGCAGCAAGCGTTTGGACGAATGATCTAGGTCGCGCGCATAGAGTCGCTGCCCGCATCGAAGCAGGCATTGTGTGGGTGAATTGCTGGCTGGTACGTGATTTGCGGACACCATTCGGCGGCATGAAGCAAAGCGGCGTCGGACGCGAAGGTGGTACCGAGGCGCTGCGCTTTTTTACCGAAGCAAAGAATGTTTGCTTTCAGACCTGATGCAGAGCGCAAAAGAATCTAATGCCTTGTAGAAAATGAATATGAGCACCAGAACACATGAGTGACGGATTACATAACTCAACACGCGCACCCGAACCTGTTGGGGCATATCCGCATGCACGGCGTGTTGGAAACCTACTGTTCCTGAGTGGTGTTGGACCACGTCAGCGAGGCACGAAACAGATTCCTGGGGTGACGTTAACTGATGATGATGAAATCGAATCGTATGACATCACGGCGCAGACACTAAGTGTGTTTGCAAACGTGAAGGCAATTCTCGAGGATGCAGGATCGACGTGGGAGAGTATTGTAGATGTAACAGTGTTTCTAACTGATATGAAACGTGATTTTAACGTTTTCAACAATCTGTATGCAGCACATTTCGAGCACGTTCAAGCGTGCCGCACAACCATTGAAGTCGGTGCATTGCCAACGCCTATTGCTGTTGAGCTAAAAGTCATCGCTACGATCGGGACCCAACCATGAATAACAATTCGATGACTCGACCTTTCTTGCACACCTCTAAGAATAAAACTTTTTTAGTTGTTGTTTGTGTGGCACTTACGCTTGCTGCGACAGCAGTGCAAGCGCAGCCCCGTATCAGCTACATCATACCAGATATCGGTACAACGCGATTTGCGACGTATGTAGAGTTTATTGGTCCGTACAATACAACCAGCAACTTCGGCACCGACGGATTCTACTCTAACAACCCGTCGGGTAGTGCCGTTCGTGTACGCCCCGCTCGAGTTGCTGACAGCGTATATGTCAAGATCGGTCCGTGTGTTGTAAGCTGGAACGGCCGCATGGTCTCGACTCACATATTCGTTACACCTGCAGCTGCGCCGAACTCCGATGTATGGAGTTTATTGAATGCGCAGTGGCGCATACCGCTTATCGTAGAAGTGAATGGCGTAGCATCTGCTGCAGACACCTTCTACATTGTACGTCCTTTTGCTTTTGGCGACCGACGTACAGACACAAAGCGGATACTTGGTGATGGTCAGCTAGGACTTCGTTCTCGCCGTGGCGCAATGATTGTCGACAGCATGGTCCTTGCAGGCGGAGGATTGTACACTGTTTCAACTGCTGACTGCGACCTGGGGACACCTGGTAACCAAGGTTACCTTCCTCTTGTGCTCATTACAGCGAAATCTGTTACAGGTGGTAGCGGTGCGAAGATTATACTAAGTGGTAATGGTGCTGACGCCGGGCCGGGCGGTGGTGGTGGTGGTGGTGGTTACGCTAACAAACCATTCTTCGGATCTGGCACCAAACGCGGTACGCCTGGTGGTGCAGGATTCACTGGTGGCGGTCCTGGTGGTTATAATGACAACTCTGGTGACGGTTCGAAACAGGCACCTGGTGCTGGCACAGGTGACGTATTGCTGGCCAGCAGTACAAACGTCGACGGTAGCAAATCTCTGAATGGCACTCCAGGTGGCGAGTCTTTCTTCAGAATTTGGGAAAATGCTGGGGGTGGTACGGGGCATCCTTTTGGTAGATCAGGTATGGGTTGCGCGGGAACCTCATCGTGTGTTCCCATACCCGGACACGGAGGTGGCTCTGGCTATCGCAATGGCGATCCGGGTGGTGGAGGTGGTTTCTTTGAAGACGGTGCTGGTGGACCGTTGCGTGGTGGCCTAGCACATGGCAATGATGTACTCGTGCCTCTTGCGGGGGGCAGCGGTGGCGCTAGTGGCAATCCAAACTCATATGATAACACTTCGGGCTTTGGTGGTGGTGGTGGTGGTGCACTATCATTTCATGCTGCACGCATTGTCAATCTTGACATAGAAGCACATGGTGCCACCTCAAACCGAGAAGACACAAAGGGTGGAGGCGGGTCGGGAGGCGGCATTATTATTGGCACGCGTGTGAACGGTGGCTCGAGCGTGTTTCCACAAACGAATGGATTGGACGATCAGCCAAACTTTAATCGTGGTGGTGGTGGACGCAAACGTTACGATACGCCAATAAGCTTTACTCCTGCACCTCCGAGAGGTCCGTACTCTGATTCTTTAACAGCAGTTCTTCGCACTTTCTCGATTACAGGTGCAGGTGATGGACGTCCGATCGAGGTGTGGGTGCGTTCAGAATCGTCAACGTGGACGTTGAATACGACCATCACAGCGTTTTCGCCGAGCAATTCCTTCATCAATGCAACGATAACACTGCCTGGTACGGACTCTATTTTCTATGTGATGTATGCGCAGCAAAGTGCTAACCCCTCAGGAGCACAGTATAGTGCAATTCCTTCGCATGTGTTATCACAGTCGGCGTGGAATATTCTGCGAATCTTCGGACCGACAATAATTGATGCAGTACAAAATGTGGACCTAGGAGTTCGTAGGTGTCCGAATTCAGTGCTTACAAAATCGATTACCATTTACAATAGAGGCGAATCGCCGCTAGAGGTTCGTACACCTACGTGGCTGAACAGTAACGGATTTCGCATCGTTTCGCCAACGGTGTTCCCCGACACAATTAAAGTGCGTGACTCTACGACCTACGTTATAGAGTATTCGCCTTTGCCTGGAGCTACTGGTGTAATAAATGACGTTCTGGTGCTGAGTAACAACGATCCTGTTTCTGCGCGCAGTCCGTATCGCATAAATGTGACGGCGACGGTCGAACGTATCGAACTGAACTATACCTATAAAGGTGAGGTGCGCGATACCATCGATCTTGGCGCGGTGTGTCTGGGAAGTGTAATTTCTGAAATAGTAACTATTACGAATATCGGTACGACGAGTACAACTGTGACCTCTGTGCGGTCGTTAAACCCAAGCGTAGTGAATGCCACGACGTCTGTTCCGGCATTGTTAGCAGTAGGTGGAACAACGACAATTCAGCTAGGCGGAAGTTTGCGTGCAGTGGGTGCGTCGATCGTACCAATTGTTGTGCTCGTTGCTGAATGTCCGCAACCAGACACGGTGTACGTGCGGTTTGTTGGTATTGAGCCTAACATGGTGCTCATTGGCACCACACAGTTTGCTGACGTGCGTGTTGGTCAGACACGTCAGGTTCTTGTCGAAATTAGAAATGACGGTTCGAGCGATTTGCGAATCGATGCCCTGCCCCCTGTGGCAGCCCCCTTCAGAATTGTAAGTGCGGTACCTGCCCCACCAATGACACTCAAACCAGGCGCATCGACCATTGTGACATTTGAGTATGCACCAACTGCCGTAGGCGATGATTCGGCGACGCTTGAGTTAGTCTCGACTGTTGTAGGTGGAAGTTGTGGTGATACGATTGTGATTGCGCTTGCCGGACGAGGCATACAGGAAGCATTAGTGCTCGACAAAAACCAGATTGTCTTCGGAGATGTTCGTTCGTGCGAAACGGTTGTCGATAGTGTTCGCGTAACCAATAATGGTACGGCGGACGTAGTTCTGTTGTATCCAGGGTTTTTGAACGGACCCGATGCGGCGTCGTTCAGCATAATTCTACAGCCCTTGGTCGACGACACTTTGAAGCCGGGTGAATCTGCGGTCTATGTTGTTCAGTTCAATGGTGGAGTTGCCAACGTTCGTGTGCATACTGCCATCCTGAGTGTTCGAACCTCGAGCACTAGGCAGAGTCAGCTCGATGTACCCGTAAGCGCAAGTCGTATATCATTGGGCCTTACAGGTCCGGCTGCTACAGATCTAGGTACAGTCGCCGTCGGCGCAACCACCTCGCAGATCGTAACGTTTACGAATACCACAACGACGACGCTTAACATTTCAAATGTCACTTCGGGCATTCCGGTGTTTTCAATCACACCAACCACAGGTACGGTGGCTGCTGGTGGAACGATAGATTTTACGATCGTGTTTGCGCCGCAAGGAGAAGGTGCATTTGCCGCAACGATCTGGATTGTCACCGACGCGCCGTGTCGAGACTCGGTGATGCTCGTAACACGAGGTGTTGGAGCAGCAGGTTCTATTAGCGCACCAAATAGCGTGTATTTTGGCACGCTTACAGATTGTGAGCAGCGCCTTGACAGTGTTACGTATGTGAACACAAGCGTGGTGCCTGTAGATTTAATCGACGTGAACATTGTCGGTGTAGCCAATCAACTCTTCACAATTGTAAATCCTGCAGCAGCCACCAATGTGACGCTACCACCGAGCGGTAGTGCGACGGTTTATATAAACTTCAACCCTCGTTCGTACGCCGATGGTGCACGCACGGCACAACTTGTTTTACGCGTTCGATTGAATAATCAACCTGTGCCTTTTGTAACAACACTTACCGGCACACGGCGCACATCATTGCCAAGTACGCCTGTAGAGGTTGCGTTTGGTAGCATCGATATTGGTGCATCGAGTATGCAGCTAGTATCAGTTGTGAATTCGACGGCAACACCGGTGCGCATTACAAATGTGTTTCTGCGCAACACATCGTTCGGTACGATATCGATTGTACCTGCACCCGTGCCCAAGACACTTGCACCTGGTGAGCGTTTTGATGTACAAGTGACGTATGCGCCTGTTGCCCAGCAGAACAATGTGGACAGTATTGTCATTGCTTTTGACCAACCATGTCAGGATGAGCGTGTGATTCCCGTTAGTGGCACCGGCCGCCTAAACGTAGAGATTTCTGTGATTTTGCCAAAACACACCATGGATCCGGCAAGTGATAGTGAGACTCTTCCCGTAAAGGCTAAGGTTGCTGTAGGTAGCATAAACCTAACAGGTGGTACGCTTCACATGACGATGCGCTATACGTCTTCTGTGTTTGTTGTTCAGTCGATTTCGCGCGGTACAATTATTCGGAACGAAGTAATTGGTGGTCAAACATTCGTAGAAATTGAGATAGCTAATCTCGACGCAACAACCACTGAGAGTGTGATTTTCGAATTGCGTGGACAGGCCACCATCGGTCCGATCGATTCTACCGACTTTGTTATTACGGATGCTTTTCTGGATGCAGGTTTCGTGGCGCCGACGGTGCGCCGCGAAGATGGATACTTAAAGCTTGCAGTTTGTGAGGAAGGGGCTAATCCACGTCTCATCATGCGCGGAACGCCTATGTCAATCCGTGTTTCTCCGAACCCCGTTAGCGACAACCTGAACATCGCGGTTGATCTGACGGAAAAGGGGATACATACAGTCGAAGTAATAACGTTGATGGGTGAAGTAGTGAACTCGATGACATTCAAAGCGGACGCCACAGGTGCCGCATTTGAGCACGATGTTGATACGCGGAACATTCCGGCCGGAGCATATCAGGTGGTTCTGCAGACGCCGACGCGTCGACGCGTAACGACGCTTTCAATCATTCATTGACATACATGCGGCTATACATGCAGAATCGTTGCGTTGCCTTTTCGATAACACGTGGTGTTGTCCTTTCGATAACTCGTTATGTTGTCTTGTTTATAACCATAGTTATGATGGCGACCGTGTCATGGGCACAGTCTAGTCGTCTGAATGAGTCGACAGGGCAGCGAGAAGAACTTCGTTTTTTGGTCGGTGGGTACGGAGCGTTGAGCATTAACCTGCACTCAGCCCCCTTCGGCGCCTTACCGGGCATACCATCATGCTGTCCGGAGTTTAAAGACGCAAGCTCACTTAGCCCTTCGTTTGGTGCTCTTCTCGAAGTCCCATTAATGTCGAGTCTTCGCGGTCAGATTAGACTTGGATACACGTCAATCGGTGGCAACCTGACCATTGGAGAGGTGATTGGAAATGAGCCTGTGCTGGATGATGGGCCAGCTCCTACACAAGCACGAAGGGATGTAACCGTCGAGCACTTTCTCGGTGCACCACTTCCGATGATTGCGTTAGAGCCTACAGTTGGATGGCGTGCACTAGATGTAATCTGGCTGAATTTCGGAGTTCGCGCTGGATACCTGATAGGCAAGAACATGGAGCAGAAAGAAACACTGCTTCTGCCAGAGGGATACACGTTTATCGATGGGACTGCGGTTCGTAACGAGTATGCCGGACCCATACCAGAGGCGAATGCACTGCAGCTACACGCAGTATTTGCTTTAGGCTACGAGCTTACAACACGAAGCAATCTTTCAATCGTTCCTGAAGTCAGGTACTATCTTCCGCTGACAGCAGTTTCAAGTGTAGACTGGCGCGTTCAGTCGTTTCAGATTGGTGTTTCTGTGCGTTACGGTGTGTACACACCCATCGACCCTGTCATCATCCGCGACACGGTGTACAAACGCGATACGGTTGTTGCGCAGACACCAGGTATTCAACAGGACCGAATTACGCTCAAATCGTCGTCGACAGACGAGAGTACCAGACGTGAAGGCGATGTTGAATATCAAACAACGACAATTACCGAAGAGTATCTGCGCGAGACACCAAAACCATTTGTGGCAACAGTAAAAGTGGTTGCACTAGCGCGTGACAAGAACGGGATACTGCAGCCACTCGACTCAATTAGAATTGAAGAGCTCGACGTAATAGAGAGTTATCCGCTGTTACCACAAATTTTCTTTGCAGAAGGAAGTGCTGAGCTAACAGGCACAACGCAAGCTCGGTTGCAAGGCAACGAAGCGAACACGTTTAAAATCGCAGACTTAACGCGTGACCAGTTAGATGTGTATCGCAATCTTCTGAACACAGTTGGCGATCGCATGCGCAAGAATCCGGCCACAGAGCTCAATATTGTTGGCTGCACAAATAACAGTGGAATAGAACAAAGCAACAAAGAGTTGTCGAAGGCTCGTGCAGAAGCTGTTAAGCAGTATCTCGTGACGAATTTTGGCATCGCAGCATCACGCTTGAATGTCAGCACACGTCAACTTCCATCAAGTCCAGCCAATCCTACAACTGCCGATGGCAAGCAGGAAAATCAACGTGTTGAACTTTCAAGTAATGACCTCGCGCTGTTTGAACCTGTTGAGTTTCGTGATCGCGATCTGAAGGTCACTCCAGCCGAAGTAATATTGCGTTCAACGGTTACAAATGGCGATGACGTTTCGGCGCACTCTGCCTCTGTCGCACAGCGGACAAATGAAATGCTGAGTGTCGATGGTTCAGGACTCCCAACAGATATTTCATGGCGCACAGATAACGACGCCTCTAGACCACGCCTCGACGCATCAGTAGTAGCAAAGGTTAGTGTCCGTAACGCACAAGGCCTCAGCTCCGAGGGCAGTGTAACAATGCCTGTCGACTACGCCACGCTAAAGCTCATCAAATCACGTCAGGAAGAAGGCAAACTCATCGAGCGCTATTCTCTTATCGTATTCGAATACAACAGCGCCCAGCTCAATGCATCGAATCAGCGGCTGATGAATAAAATCAAGGAGCGTATTCAGCCCGATTCACGTGTTACGATCACAGGCTACGCAGACCGTCAGGGTATGTCAGACTATAATCGCGAATTGGCCCGTCGCCGATGCGTAGAGGCACAACGTGTTCTCGGCCTCAAAGACAGTCAGGTGACGCTCGAACCTATCGGAAGCGATCGTCTCATCTTCAATAACGACCTTCCCGAGGGACGCTCCTACTCACGTACTGTGCAGATTGAGATCCAGACGCCGATCCGCTAAAAACGCCTAATTCTGAGAGGCTTCTTTTTTGAGCGTGTAGATCGTATTGCTTGCTCAGACTCAGATGCAATTGGGAAGTGCTTGCGCAAGGTTTCTATTAGTAAGGGCAAGAGTCCCGTTCCATCACCAACATTGGTTTCACCGATGTTGCTTGCATTGGCTAGGCTCGCACCGATGTTGCTTGCATTGGCTAGGCTCGCACCGATGTTGCTTGCATTGGCTAGACTCGCACCGATGTGTGCGTTTGGGTTTTGCAGCACCTTCAGGAACTCGCGTTCTGCACCTGTGAACCGACGTCTGCGCTGTTCAGTTCGAAGAGCACTTCGCACTAGATGAGCGACAATCTTATGGTTACCAGATAAGACATTCAGCATGACGGACAACAACGTTGCTTGCGACGTCCATGCTTCGTGCGCCTGACTCAGTTCACTGTCTCCCAAAACGTGACTTACCATTCGTGAAGCTGCATCCATTTCACCGTGCGTAACAGCAGCAATAGCATTACGCATAAATGTTGCGACTCTATGACGCGGCAGATGTGTGTGGTGACGAGCAGGCGGCAGCGATAGGCCAGCCAAGCGACTTGTGACACCAAGTAATGCTGCTTCGTCAGCAAGGTCAATCAATGCATTGTTGACGTCAGCTCTGTACGCTGCAAGCTTGTCGGAATGTTCGGCGAGGAGAACAGAAAGCGTGTGGGCTCTAGTAACAAACACATCGGCATCTCGTTCGCAAGCCGCACGCAACAACCCTGCATGAAGCCGACGTAGTGTTCCTAGCGACGAATGCTCTGAGTGCTCGTGATGTGTTGAACTCTCAGAGTGTTCGTGATGTGCTGCATTGGTAAGGGGCTCGAGAAGGGGCTCGAAGCGTTCGCACGATGACGCTCGCTGTGTCCATACATCGAGCTCACGTGCGGCGTCGTGATGATGACGCGCAAGCTCCAATGCAAAACGTTCGTCTTCGATTAGAGTGTTGAGTAGTCTAGACGTGAGAGGCATTGTACGACGTTGTACTGCACAGAGATCGAGCAAAGCGGACGGCAACTCATTCGAAAGAGCAGATGAACGAGCACGGCGTATGCGGCGCTCGGCTGTAGAGTAACATCCGCGCGCCGCAAGAAATTCTATAGCATCTGCCTCTCGCTGTAGCCTCACAACGACGTCGTCTTGAGGTTGCAGTCGGTCTACGCAGGCAACAAGTTCTTCGAGCAATGCATAACGAAGCTCAGTGAGATTATTCTCTGCGAGTGTTCCCTTGAATGCGCCTCGAACAACATTTGCGTCGTATACCTTGAGTCGATCGAGCGTCGTGAAAAGGCGCAGGTACTGGGGATTCTTTACATGACGTCGCGCATGCATCGTAAACGCTCGCTTCTCAGAAGCGGTTAGTGAATGTACGAGGTGATGTAGTTCGTCAGCGATCTGCATAGCTAAAACAACAACGCGAATACATTTTTGTTACCGAGGCTCGCTGCTCTTGGTATTTTGCGACATGAACCATCTACTACGAGTAACCGCACTCCTACTGCTTCTATGCGTTGGATGCAAGAAGGAAGGTCGTCCAGAAGGCAGCCTACGTCCGGCCCAAGGCGGAAAGTATTACGGAGGCATCTTTCGAGTAAACGAAACCGGTGAACTCAGCTCGCTTGATCCTGTCCGCATCAATGATGTTACCAGTGCACATATCGCACAGAACATCTATGACAATCTGTTGCAGTTCGACGAGCATCTTAGACTGCAGCCCGATCTGGCGCATCGATGGGAAGTTTCGGCGGACGGACTCGAGTACACCTATCATCTTCGGAACGATGTGTGGTTCCACGACAATCCGTGTTTCCCCGATGGCAAGGGTCGCAAGTTCACAGCACATGATGTGAAGTACTCGTTCACGCGTAATTGCGATGCACGTGCGAAGACGAAATCGTACGACTATTTCCGTGGCAAAGTCCAAGGTGTAGATGATTTCTATGAGGCATCGCGCAAGGTTGATGAAGAAAATCCAATGAAGGTGAAAGAGGTAACCGGCTTTATTGTAGAAAACGATACGACATTCAAAGTCAGATTAACAGCCCCCTTTGCCCCTTTTGAAAATTATGTTGGCTTAACGGCAATGGGCATTCATTGTCGCGAAGCGGTTGAGAAGTATGGCGAGGACTACGGACAGAATCCGGTGGGGACGGGTCCGTTCTCTTTTGTGCGCTGGCAGCCCGATCGAGATCTCACGCTTACTCGTAATTCGCGTTACTGGAAGTTCGATGAGGTCGGTAACAGACTGCCATTACTTGATGGCATCCGGTTTTCATTTCTCAAAGATGACAAACTTCAGTTGCTTGAGTTTGCAGCGGGTAACCTCGAAGAATCGTATCGCATTGCGAATGAGTTTTTTGGTGACATCGTAGACGAGAATAAGAATCCGAAGGGAGTTTGGGCTAAGTACACACTGTTACACGTGCCCGCCATATCGACGCAGTTCTATGGATTTCTCACAACGAGTAAAGAGTTCAACGACAAGCGTGTACGCCAAGCGTTCAACTATGCAGTTGATCGCAAACGCATTATCAAGTATGTGTTGCGTGGCCAAGCGTATGGTCCGGCCGAACACGGCCTAGTACCGCCGTCCATGCCCGAATACCCAACGTCAACAGTCAAGGGATACTCGTTCGATCCGTTGCTGGCAAAACGCCTGTTGGCGGAAGCAGGGTTTCCGAATGGCAAAGGGTTTCCGACAGTGACGTTGCAATTGAATTCGGGTGGGGGACGCAATGTCTCTGTCGCCGAAGCAGTACAGAACATGCTTATGGAGCACCTGAACGTGAAGGTTGAACTGCTCCAGGTCGAGTTTGCACAACATCTCGAGGCAATCGATCATGGGCGAACTCCATTCTATAGGCTCGGTTGGGTTGGCGACTACCCAGATCCAGAAACCTTTCTAAATCTATACAATGGCAAACTGGTGCCTAAGGACGGCGGTATAAGTCCGATCAACGCTGTACGCTACGTCAACCCGCGTTACGACGCAATGCTTCAGCGTGCTCTTGCTGAAACCGATCACACAAAGAGAATGAACCTCTATCGTGATGCCGAGCAGATAGCCATCTCTGATGCGCCAATGTTGTTGCTGTTCAATGACGAAGACTACCGGTTCGTACAGCCTTATGTCCGCGACTACCGCAACAACTCCATGGACCAGCGTCCGTACCGCTATATCTGGTTCGACCCCGCGGCTATACCTGCATTAAAAAAGGGACAACAGCTTTAGGCCGTTGTCCCTTTTGATTGAGTCTCTTATGTTAGCGTACGACCTGTAGACGTGTAACCATTACACCTGAGGAATGCAGCATTCGCACCATGTACGTACCGTTTGCAAGTGCATCGAGTTGTGCCGGCACAATCATTTGTCCCTGAGGCATGCCAGTTGCGAGCGTCGCAACAACATTGCCGTTAAGATCAATGATATCTAGTGACGACGATGGATCGTAGGAAGGAACGTCTATCAAGACTTCCGCAACATCCATCGCTGGATTTGGCGCAACAGCTACGTAAGCAGCAACGTTCGGTGAAGTTTCACCTGCGATTGCTGAACCTTCTGAAGGAATATTGTCTTTTACGCGCACAGAATTCGTTTCACCGCCACCAGAGCAGTTTACCCATACGCAATAATAGATGCTACACTTCACAACCTTGCCCGTTGGCAATACGTCGTAAACGTCAATCGTAAAGCAAACTGGGTCCCACCACAAATCCCACCAATCCTTCGCGCCACTTACGCTCTGCTTCGGATTTTTGAACGGGTAGGTGTGGGTAGTGCCTTGCTGACCAGATTCGTAAATGCGAATGAAGTTTGTGCCAGGTTTTACGTAGTCAAACTTGAAATTCACACGGTACTTTTCACGGCCCTGAGCGTCTTGACCGAGGCACTCAACGTCGTACGTCCCGACGTTAATACACGTTGGCACGCCGCCAGGCGCTGCTTGCACCGAAGGTACTGTATAGGCAACGAATCCACAGACCAAGAGCAGAGTTATAAAATGTTTCATGACTGTCCTCAAAATTGAAAGAAATTAGACGAATCGAGTTAGAGTTCGTAAGGATTATCGAACGATTTGAAGTTGCTGAACGACCATGCCGTCTACGTGGAGCATGCGTACCATGTATACTCCGTTAGAAAGGTTCGGAAGATCTGCTGGAATAACGGTCGTGCCTGCAGCCATACCAGTAGCAAGTGTTGCAACCATATTGCCCGTCATGTCAACGAGTTCAATCGCTGAATTAGGGTCATACGATGGCACAGCAACCGAGATGTTCACAACGTCCATTGCCGGATTCGGGGCAAGGGTTAAGGAAGGGGTCGTTGGCATTTCACCTGCCACAACGTCTTTTGCAAACTCGAAACCACAGAACACAGGAACGCAGACTTCCGACGAACACTTCACAACCTTGCCGTTTGGCAGTACGTCGTAGACATCAATGGTAAAGCACTGTGGACCAAAGCCGCCGCTAGAAGAAACAGTCTGCGAAGAAGTCTTAAACGGATAGGTAAATGTTGAACCCTGACTTCGACCCTGGTAGATTCGAATAAAGTTTGTGCCTGCCTTAACAGCACTGAATTTAAAGTTGACTGCAAATCCACCGTTATAGTAGCAGTCAACGGTGGTAGTCACCTCATTAGCCGTTATACAATCGTTAGGTGCTTGACTCCAAGCCGAGGCCTGAACCGAACAGCATAGGCCAATAATTGCGACCGCCAAAAGATTAACGACAAATTTCATAAACGATGCCTTTCTGAGACGTGAGAGAGAGGTTTGAATGGTGCGAACATAAACAAAAAGGGTGACCGATTAAGTCACCCCTTTTACGTAATCCACAGGCTGTGTTTTTGAGCCTAGCACACGGTGTGTTAAGGCCACGTTTTTGAGCCTAGCGCACGATGCGTATCGGCTCGCTTATCAGGCCACCCGTATGGCGAAGGCGCAACATGTATGTGCCAGAGGCCATTCCGTGAAGGTTTGCGTTAACGGTCGTCTGACCGGCCTTGAGTCCTGAAGCAATTGTCGCAACAACCTGCCCGTTTAGATCGACGATGTCAACCGATGCATTGGCATCGTCGTATGGCATCGAGAGAATAACGTCAGTTTCGTCTGTTGCAGGATTCGGCACCGAAACAACACTTGCAGCGGTTAGAATTACTGCTTCGTTGAGCGTGTTTGTATTGTCCGTACTGCCCGCGTTTCCTAGGTTGATACCTTGGTTCGGACCACCAGTACGGCACTTGCGGATGATGCGATAGCAGATGACGGTATCACAGCGCAGCTCTGGACAAATCAGTACTGTGTATTTCACGCAGAACTTGATTGTATCAGTACATTCTATAACACGACTCGATGTGCTGACCGTCGGACATGCTGGAGGAAGATTGATAAGGATTTCGAATCCACGCTTTGGATTAAAACGAACACATGGATCGAATTTCCAGAGAGCAATATTGCCTTCGATGTGAGGTCCGTCTACACCCTTAATAGCAGCACGAGAGATTTCTGTACGAATCGGTTGCCATGCAGACCTTTCGGTGTTTGAACAAACGCGACGATGACTTGCATCGACAACTTCCATTTGAACTGCACCAACACCGAACGGAGAAAATCCTAGTGCGCCCGAGAGTATGATGTCTTCACCATTTGAAGCGAGGTGCGGACGTGCTTCGATAGACTTGCGCACGTCACTGCATTTTGGAGCACAACGTGGCAATTCAATACATTTTTCAACGCGACAAAGTTTGCGTCTTCCGTCTTCTGTCATGTTATAAACTGTAAATGTAAAGCAAGCCTTGAGTGAGTTGCCTACATGTACATAACGAAACACTTGTTCTTCATTTTCGAGTGGAAGTTTGTAGGTGGTCGTTCCTACATGTCCAGTTTCCGACGATATATAGAGTACATCGCCTTCTTTGTTAATGTCTGTTGCATGAAACTTGATGACATACCGAGGTCTGCCATCAGCGTTAAAACCCGCACACTCCGCAGTAATCGAGCGGAGACTGATGCAAGGCTGGTCTTCTTGTGCTTTGACTGCCGCCGACATCGCGACGGCAAGACTACACAGTAACAGGGTTTTCACAACACGATTCATGAGCGTCGTCCTTACGAAAAGAGGAAAAAAGGTCCGTTGTGCCCGGCCATGGAGTGTGTGTGCGTTGAGGTCGGCCGATTCAACGTGGCGAAGAATCCACGCTGTGCAGAAAGCGTTACAGCTTCTCTACGAATTCAACATTAAGATTCGTCAACATCAACACCGATCGTCTAAAATGAGACTTAGTGTCACCAGAAATTTGGTGTCGATTACGAGTCGTCGTCTAAATTGAGGTCGGGAATATGATTGAACGCAATGCGCAACGGCGCACTGTTCAACGCGTCATGGGCCGACCCCACATACAATGTGTTCTTGCCGTATTTCTTGTTTATGGCGTCGAGGCCAGTATTTAACTGCTCTCTGGCGGGACCAGTATTCTTGAACATGGGAAGGGGCGTAGAACCAAGGGGCTCGACCTTGTTGAGCGCCATGCTGACTTTTATTGGCTTTGCATTTGTTGGTGGAACAGCATTCAGAAGGGCCACGAGAGCGCTCGTAAGTTGTACGGTGTCTTGTGTAACGGTAAGATTCATGTCAGCCTTCCAACGTGAACCGTCTACATAACGAATACTTATATAAAGATTTCCAGTAAGAAGCTCGTAGGAACGCAGACGCATGGCGGCTTTTTGCATAAGCCTATGAAGCACACCACAAGCCCCTTCCCAACTTCTTAAAGTTGGTTCGAGTACATGCGAATGTCCGACCGTACTTTTATGCGTCACCATCGGCGCAAGTTCTTCGCCGCGCAACCGTTGCCACATGCGTTCGCCTTCTATTCCGCCCCACACCTCGCGTAGCTGTTGTTTCGAGGCCGAGCATAACATCTCAACAGTGTAGATGCCGTGTTTGTACAAGCGCTTGTACATGTTGCGACCAATGCCACATAATTCCTGAAGCTCGAGAGGAAAGAGAACACCCGGCAAGTCCTCCTGATGGATTACAACCAGTCCATCTGGCTTCTGCATATCCGTTGCCGTCTTAGCAAGAAAGTCGTTCGGAGCAATACCAATCGAACACTTCATTTCGGTGCCGACGTTCTCGTAGATGGCACGCTTTACATCGCGGGCAATCTCGCGAGCACGATCTTCATTGCGCATCGAGCCTATGAGCTCGCATGCCATTTCATCGATGGACATCACCTTCTTGACGTGGATAACGCTTTCGACCACTTCCACCAGACGATGGTGATACTCGATGTAGCTGACGTGTCCGGCTTGGACGAGAATGAGACCCGGACACATCCGTTTTGCATCTGCGACGAGCGTCCCCGTCTTCACTCCAAATCGTTTAGCCTCGTACGATGCGGCAATTGCACTGGTCGTATCGGTCATCACGGGCACAACAGCTATAGGCTTTCCGCGCAACTCTGGATGCACCTGTTGCTCGACAGATGCGAAGTAGCTATTGAAGTCTATGAAGAGGGAGCGGAGCACGTTCGAAATTATACAATGCGTAGAGAATACTACAGCGTTGCGAGAAAGAACGCTCATTCCTAAAAACAACGCTCATTCCGGGAGCGAAGCGAAAAGCGACGCGAGATGCGGGGAATTCATCATCATAGCGGTTTGTGGAGCCGCTTTCTTAATTTGGACTAAATCCAAACATGAAAACTCCAGCTCCTATACCCATCCAACATGTACCCGTCGGCAGTTCCGTTCAGATCGTCTCTGTTTCTGGAGGGGTCGGCGCGGCGCGCAGGGCGCTTGAGCTTGGTATTATCGCCGGTATGATTTGCCGAATCGTCCGTAAAGCCCCTTTCGGCGGCCCCTTAGAAATTGAAGTTGGGAAAACACGCATCGGAATTCGTCCGGCCGTCGACCTTGTCGTGCTCGTTCGCCTGCTCGTCACCGATGCAGAATTAGTCGTGGCCAAGGGCAAGGCAGAATCGTCCATAAGTCAAACAGATGCAATTGCAGCATAGCCAACGGTCTATCGCTGTGGTCGGCGTTCCGAATGTCGGCAAGTCTACACTCTTTAATGCGCTGACTGGACTCCAACAACGCGTCGGAAATTTTCCAGGCGTGACAATCGAGCCCATGGTTGGCTCGATTAATGAACGCGGTGAAAGCGTAACACTCATCGACCTGCCTGGGATTTATTCGCTCGATGCATCGAGCGAAGACGAGGTGCTTAGCGTCGATGTCTTGCGTGGCGTGCATCGCAGCATACCAAAACCAGATGCCGTGCTACTTGTGATGAATGCAAGCAATCCGGACAAATGCCTTGCGCTGCATGCAGCACTTACGACACTAAACATTCCTATGATCATCGCGGTTACGATGATCGACGATGTGAAAGCCTCGGGCGGCGTATTCGACGACATCGCGCTTTTTCATGAACTGGGCGTGCGTGTCATGCCGGTGGTTGGACGCAAAGGCCTTGGCGTTGCAGATCTGAAGAGTGCACTGGTCGATCCATCAGCAGCCTTGATACCTCGTGCAGTGGATCTCGCACAAACTACAGGAGCACAGCCCTCCACAGGGTCTACAGAAGCACGAGTTGCATGGGCTGCACAACTCGTAGGGCGTGTTGTTATTCATGGTAAGCGGAGTCGCCTCACCGAAAAACTCGATAACATTCTACTACACCCAGTGTTCGGCACACTTGCATTTGTCGTAGTGATGGCGCTGTTTTTTCAAGCGATTTTTTCGTGGTCAGAACCACTTATGAATCTTATTGAGAGCGGCATCTACGTGTTACGCGCCAACGCAGATGCGAACATTACGCACGATGTCCTACGAAGCTTTGTGAGTAAGGGTCTTCTGGCAGGGGTCGGCGCCGTTATTGTTTTCCTACCGCAGATCCTTATACTAAACATTCTTATAACTGTGCTCGAAGAGTGTGGATACATGGCGCGAGCTGCGTTTTTGGTTGATAGGTTTATGGGACTGTTCGGACTTCAGGGACGCTCCTTTATTCCGTTGCTCGGTTCGTTTGCGTGCGCTGTGCCGGGCATTATGTCCGCTCGTATCATCCCATCCTACAAAGACCGCATAGCAACGATCATGGCTGCACCGCTCATGACTTGTTCAGCGCGCCTTCCGGTGTACACGTTGCTCATTGGTGCACTCATTCCATCTGCGGCAGTGTTTGGCATCTTCTCGTTACAAAGTATTGTGATGGCATCGCTGTTTGTTGCAGGTGCGCTAAGCGGACTTCTTATCGCGCTCGTGTTGAAGCGCACAATGTTCAAAGGCGACGTCGTGCCGTTCCTCATCGAATTTCCGCCGTACCGAGCCCCTTCACTACACAGTCTTTACGTTACAGTAGTTAATCGCACCAAAGACTTTCTTACAACAGCAGGCACTGTCATTCTTGCATTTAGCATTGCACTGTGGATTCTTACAGAATTACCACGAACGAATGTTGGCAGCACCAGCGGTAACACGGCTGCTCTGCGTCTAGAGACAGAACGCACACAACTCGACTCTTCGTATGCAGCTTCGATAGGTAGAGCGGTGCAGCCCGTCTTCGCACCATTGGGATTCGATTGGCGCATTACGCTTGGCGTACTTGGGTCGTATGCTGCGCGCGAGACATTTGTTAGTGTGATGGGTCAGGTCTACGCAGCCGACGTCAGCGCGAGCGACGTGCCGCTTCGCGAGGTCATTCACCGTGAACTTCCGTTGCCGGTCGGACTGTCCCTTCTTGCCTACTACGTCTACGCCCTACAGTGTGTGAGCACCATGGCCGTAATGAAACGCGAAACGGGCACCTGGAAATGGCCCGCTCTTTCCTTCGCCATCACATTTGTTTTAGCCTACGCTGCTGCCTGGCTGACATTCATAATTGCCTCTAGCTAACTGTTCGAAACGTTAAGGGGCCTGATATGGGGCTTTTTAAGGGGCATTTTGCGGTGTTTTCCAATCTTTATTTGGACTAAATCCAAATAGAGCTTAGATTCGTCGCATACTCATTCAGGATTCAAGACATGTGTAGTGAAAACCTCGTTGCTCGTCAGGCTCTTCAGATTGGCCTACTAGTTCTCGTTGTCGGCGTCTTGTCCTCGTGCTCGGAAAGCACGACCCCCAACGATACTTTTACAATTCCAGCATACTATGACACCACGTCATGGCGGGCAAATGCGCAAGACGAACTTCTATATCTCGATCAGATAGGTGATTTGCTTACGTATTTGAAGAGTGCAAGAACGCAAGGTGTGAAGCTTATTCCAGTCGAGGTTGGTTTAAAGACTCTTGCTCTGTATCGTCTTTTCACGCCCGATGGTATCAATTTAATCGAACAGAGAACCCAGAAAACTGTCGCGGCGAGCGGAAGTACCATGGATCCTATGAAGGACCCTGCCTACAACGGTACAGGTGGCGTATTCGTAAAGTACCTTTTCGATCAGCATGGTACAGACGTTACCGAACAGGTAGAAAAGATGCTCTTCTCCGTCGCATTGCATAGGGCTGCAATGTCGGCCTTAGATACAGCTACACCTACCACACGCAACGTCGATCGCGCGCTTGCTCTTTTCGGAGCTACCCCCGCATTCGCAAACTCTGACAAAGCGATTAAAAATGCAGACCGCTATTGCGCCGCTTATGCTGCGCGTCGCGATAAGAATGACGGTACGGGCTTCTATACAAATATTCGTGAAGCGTTTAAGAAGGCGCGCGCTGCCGCTGTTGACGCGAAGTATGACAAAGAATATCGCGAGGCTGTGCTTGCAATTCGTACAAACTGGGAGCGTTCGCAGATGGCTACCGCCATTAACTACTGCTATGCAACTAGTACTGCATTGAGTGCGACGAACGTCAGCGACGACGCACGAGCTTCAGGTATGCACTCGTTCGGTGAAGCACTAGGCTTTCTCCTCGGCGCGAAGGCCACCGATGTAGCATATCGTTCAATTACTGATGTGCAGCTTGGTGAAATCCTGACGCTTGCGCGTACATACACATTCAAGTCTCCCACCTACTATGAATTCTGGCAGATGCCTGCCACGACGCTTGGTGACCTCAACACTATCACAGAACAACTTCAAGCGATCTATGGCTTCACCGAATCAGAAATGCAAGACTTCAATCAAAACTGGGTAACAGTGCAAACCCGCCAATAGGGCAATCAAGAGCAGTTTTCCTTCCTAAAGCAAGATGCCTTTTAACAGCAGCGTCGCAATCGAGAAGTAGATCACAATGCCCGTAACGTCGGCAAATGTTGCTACGAACGGCGCTGACGATGCGGCGGGGTCGAAGCCGAGGCGCTTCATGATGAGCGGCAGCATCGAGCCGGCAATTGTACCCGAGACGACAATGCCGATGAGTGAGATACCCACAACAGTCGAGATAACAGGTGTGATGATGGGATCGTAATCGCCGCTGATAATATCGCCGAAAAACAGACGACAAAAACCTAAGACGCCGAGCAGCGTGCCGAGACATAAGCCAACGGTTATTTCACGTTGCATAATGCGCCACCAATCGGCGAGGCCAACTTCGCCGAGGGCGAGGGCACGGACGATGAGCGTCGCCGCTTGTGAACCAGAGTTTCCGCCACTCGAAATGATGAGCGGGAGAAACAATGCCAGCACTACGGCGCGGTCTATCGTGCTTTGGAAGTACGACATCGCATTGGCCGTTAGGAATCCTCCAACAAACAGCACAACAAGCCAGGTTGCTCGCTTGCGAACGAGCTCGAACAGGGGGACAGAGATGTATGGCTCGTCTAGCGCCTGAACGCCCCCGAACTTCTGCATTTCTTCTGTGGCTTGTTCATCGGCGATGTCAAGAACATCGTCAACTGTTATAATACCAAGAAGTTTACGGTCTTTATCAACGACGGGTAATGCGTAGCGGTCGAGCTGACGGAACAGCTCGACCGCTTTTTCTTGCGGATCGGTTACAAGGAGTGCTTCGGCCTTGTAATCCATGAGGTCTTCGATTTTCGATTCGGGAGATGCTAGCAGGATTTCACGTATGTGAATTTCATCGACGAGTGTACCATGCTCCGTAACGTATAACACATTGAGCGTTTCCGAATTCTTTCCGAATGCACGAATATGATCGAGTGCATGCTGTATTGTCCAATGCGCTTTCACAATCACGTAGTCGGGCGTCATAATCCGACCGACAGAGTCCTCGGGATAATTCAACAGCGACAACGCAATTGCACGCTCTTCGGCCGACAAGTGGTTGATAAGCTCTTGCACAACGTTGGCTGGCAGGTCTTCGAAGAGTTGCGTTCTATCGTCCGCGGACATTTCGTTCAGGATAGACGCCACCTGTTCACGCGCCATGTCGTGCAACAAGTCTTCCTGCGTTTCGAGTTCACAATACGCAAACGTTTCAGCGGCGAGGTCTTTATGCAGCAGCCGAAAAATAATGACGCGACTTTCTGCAGATAAATCGGCAACCAGTAGCGCTAAATCAATTGGCGACCAGTCCTCAAACACCTCGCGGATTGTAGCGAAATCTCTCGCTGCAATCAGCTCTTCTATCTCAGGTGCTATGAGGGTTGCGTACATCCTCGCAAAGGTACGCGTCCGATGCTATTTGTCGGACTATGCTATTCGTACAGCTCGGCGATTCGTAGCACTTGGCTATTCGTCGGCCACAGCTATTCGTCGGCCACAGCTATTCGTATCGGAGTGCTTCGATCGGGTCGAGCGAGGCGGCCTTGTATGCAGGGTAGATGCCTGAGACGAGGCCTATGACGGTGCATGAAAGCATGCTGAAGACAATGGCGAACCACGGTAGGTCGTAGGGGAGCGATTGAACGCCCGAAGATTTGATGACGAACGTAATGATAAGGGTTGCAATGCAGCCAAGAATTACGCCAGCTATGGCGCCGAACTGACCTATTGCAATTCCTTCGATGAGGAATTGCTGTAGAATCCATGAGCGGCGTGCACCTAACGCCTTACGGACACCAATCTCGCGCGTTCGCTCTTTTACGCTAACGAGCATCATGTTCATAATGCCAATGCCTGCAACAAGCAGAGCAATGAGTCCACTCAACCAAGCAAGCGCAGCGATGGCCATCGTAAGATTTCCGAATTGCGCAGAGAGCGCCTCGTTGGTGTCGAGCTCGAAGTTGTTCTCTTCCCACGGCTTTGCATTACGTAGCATTCGCATGATGCCTATTGCTTCGTCGACTGTGGCAGGTAGGGCATCGCGACTAAATGCTTTTACACTTACATCTACACTTACGTCCCACCACATGGTGTAGTATTTCACAAAGACGCTGATGGGAATAAGCACGCGGTTGTCCTGACTCTGTCCGAGTAGCCCACCCTTTTTTTCGAGCACACCAACAACGGTGAATTGCTGATTCTTAATGGTAAGGGTCTTGCCCAAGGGGTCTACGTTCGGAAATAGTTTTACAACGATGTCATTTCCGATGATGGCACCGCTGCCGTTCAAAAGCACGTCCTGTTCAGTGAACGGACGTCCCGAGGAAATACCAACGGCGTTCACCGTGAAGTACAATTCGTCGACACCAATAAGCGACACGTCGGGGTCAGTCGATTGCTCGCCAGCTTTAATGATGAGTCCCGGTGAAGTATTACTAATCGAAATCAGATTCGTGAGTGTCATCTTATCACGGAACTCAAGCGACTGTGGATAGGAGATTGGTTTGCGCTTGGCATACTTGCGCCAATTATGTCCGAAGTCTATCGATGGTGTTCGCTGAATCAAGAACGAGTGTTCACCAAGGTCTGCTAATTGTGAGCCGAGCGCAGTGTTCAAGACACCAGTAATGCCACTCGATGCAACGATTGCAAACACACCAATCGAAACACTTAGCAGTGTGAACACGCTGCGCAGTTTGTGAGCACGCACGGAGTCCCAGGCCATGGTTATCGACTCTGCAATGTTCATTCGGCCCTCAGTGCTTCTACAGGATCGAGATTCGATGCGCGTATCGCTGGGATGAGTCCGGCCATGAGCCCAACAACCGTTGCAATGGCAATAGCTAGCATAAGAAGATCTACCGGAATGAGAGCACTTACAACTGCCAGAACATCAGCGGGCAACATACTACCCGCAACGATATGAAGAATCCATGTCACGAATTGAGAGACAGGTAATGCGAGCACGGCGGCGGTAACACAAAGCAAGGTCGATTCCATCAGAAATTGCAGACGGATGGAGCCGCGTTTGGCGCCGATGGCCTTACGGACACCAATTTCTTTGGTACGTTCAGATACGCTAACAAACATGATGTTCGTAAGGTTAATAGAACCTACAATGAACGCAAGCACGGTAAGGCCGAGACCTGCGGCCCAGATCCAGAAGCGAATTTTTTTCACTTCGTCGTCAAACGCTTTCATCTCGTTTATCGAAAAATCGTTCTCTTTATGTGGAGGTACATTGCGAATGCCACGCATCACACCAATTGCTTCTTCTCTCACAATATTCATCATGCGTTCGTTGCCCGCCTTGATGGCAACAGAGAAACTTCGATTGTTAAAACCATAGGCGCTACGAAAGGCGTAGAGCGGAATGTACACTTGGTTGTCAACAAAGTCCATGAACAACACGCCACGTTTTTCTACAACACCAATCACACGAAATGGTATTCCCTGAATCTTGAGATTCTTACCGACTGCCGTTTCGGTCGGAAACAACGCTTTCTTGATACCGTGACCAATTACAATAACGTTTGCGGCCTGCTGCTCTTCTATTGGCGTGAAAAACCTTCCATCCTCTGTTATACCAGCAGGCGTCATTCCGTACGTAGCAGCCGTTCCCATAACTGCAGTTCGCAAAACCTTGTTGCCATAACTAACCGAACCGCCCCACTTACGTGCAAGGGGAATGACGTATTCGGGAGATTCCATTCTGTAGCGCAGAGACTCGACCTGCTCTAACGAAAGGTCTTTGCGCGCCTCGGTCTTTCGCCAGTTGCCGCCGCCTGCCCAGTCCCATTTATCGACATACATCATGTCCTTGCCGATAATCGAAATGGTCTGTTCCCAGATGGCATCGAGCCCCTTAATGGCCCAACCCATTGTAACGACTGCAACAACACCAACAATCATGCTGCCCGTAGTAAGTATAGAACGCAGCATGTTCGATCGCACAGATTCGAAGGCGAAGCGCAACGACTCTATGATAGACGTGCGGTTCAGGGTACAAGACCGGATTGGTCGCTTGGTGCTAAGCGCAAGAGGTCGGTTGGTACGAGACCCGCGTGTTCGTTTGGTGTATCGCTTTCGATGAGTCCGTCACGCAATCGGATAATGCGATGGGTGTGTCGGGCGACGTCTTCTTCGTGTGTAACGATGATGACGGTATTGCCGCTCTGCCACAACTCGCGAAAGAGTTGCATGATCTCTTGTCCCGTCTTCGAGTCGAGATTTCCCGTTGGCTCATCTGCAAGAATAATCGATGGCTTCGTTACCAATGCGCGGGCGATGGCAACGCGCTGACGTTGTCCGCCAGAAAGTTCGTTCGGCTTATGTGTAACTCTATCTGCAAGCCCAACACTGCGCAACGCCTCTTGTGCACGCTCCTTGCGTACAGAGCTGCTTACGCCTGCGTACACGAGCGGAAGCTCGACATTTTTTAGCGCCGTTGCTCGCGGTAGAAGATTAAACGTCTGAAATACAAAACCGATTTCCTTGTTACGGATTTCAGCCAGGTCGTCGTCCTTCATCTCGCTTACATTGTTGCCACTAAAAAAATACTCGCCGCTTGTGGGTGTATCGAGGCAGCCGATCATGTTCATGAGGGTTGATTTTCCGGAACCGGACGGACCCATCAAGGCGACGTATTCATTTTGACCGATGGTGAGAGAAACGTTGCGCAATGCATGCACGGTTTCCTCGCCCATTACATAGGTCTTCGCAAGATTGCGGATGTCAATAATCGTCACGGTGTTGCCCGCATCTTGTTAAATCGGTCGCGACGATTCTTTTGGTCTTCGATACGTATGACAGAACCGTTCTGAAGGCTCTTGCTTACAGCATTAAACGGAGCCGTAACAATAGACTCGCCCCCTTTTAGCCCCTTAACAATTTCTATGTAGCCTTGGTCGCTTATGCCTGTTTCTACGGTGCGCGACTGAACCTTCGTGCCGTTTACAATCCACACAATCGACGGTGGCCGTTTGCTCTCTTCATCCTTGCGTTGCTCGGCCTTGCGACGGTCTTTTGGTTCCGATTCCGATGGGTTGAGGGTCTCGGTTTGCATAACATCCTGACGTACCGTTACTGCTTGAATAGGAACAGAAAGCACATCTGATTTTGTTTCGGTTTCGATGTCTACGTCGCAGGACATACCCGGACGCATGCGAAAGTCTTTGTCGATCATGCGAATGCGAACCTGAAAGTTCACGACTTCTTCTTGCGAGCCTTGTCCACTTATCCGGGGCGAATGACTCACTTCGTAAACTATTCCACGAAATGATTTATCGCGCAATGCATCGATATGAATGCGTGCTGTATCGCCAACCTGTATAACAGCGACATCGTTTTCGTCGACGTCAACCCATGCATTCATGGTATTCAGATCGGAGATGCGCAAGAGTTCGGTGCCTTGCATCTGTGCTGTTCCAACAACTTTCTCACCGCTTTCGACAGCGAGGTATGTAACAACGCCACTAATCGGAGAAAAAATTGTCGAGCGACTTGCCTGTTGTTGCGACTGCTGCAGACCACCAATCGATCGTTGATAGTCGGCCTGTGCTTGAGCCTGACGTGATACTGCTGTTAAGTAGGCTGCGTTTGCTCGATCGTACTCTTCGCGTGTGGCAAAGTCTTTCTTCACGAGTTCATTCACGCGCGATAAGTCGGCCTTTGTCCTATCAACTTCAGCTCTGTACATAGTAATGGCCTGACGTGCCGATTCTGCGGCGCTGCGAGACTGTCCGACCTGCGATTCGAGCAGGTCTGGCTGTATACGCACCAGTAGCTGTCCCTTGCGCACTGTATCGCCGTCACGCACACCTAAATGAATGATTTCGCCCGAGGCTTCAGAGGAAACTTTCACCATGAATTCTGGCTGAAGCTTGCCTATGGCGCTTACGGTCTGCGTAATCGTGCGGCGTTCGACGTTGTCTACGCTCACGAGTAACGGACCTTCCTTGCTGAGCATGACAAACCATGCAACTGCCGACACAACAAGTGCGGCAACAACAAGCAATACGATAATGAGTACGCGTCTAGATTTTTTCTTTGCCATGATTTCAGAGCTCCGTTAACGTTCCGAGAGTTGCGTCTACAACAGTGCGGGCTTCGAGGTACGTATAGATTGCAGTTACGCGATTAATGCGCGCCGTTACGAGTTGGTTGTTAGCTGCTTGAACGTCGAGTAGTGTTGCACTGCCCACATTAAATCGTTCTTGCGTGGCTTCAGCGTTTATCTGTGCAGTCTTTAGCGCATACTGCGCGATTTCGGTTCCACGTTCAGCGTATTCGAGCTGCACGTATGCGGTGCGCATGTCACGACGCAGTTGCTGCTTCAGTCGCTCTACGTCGACGAGTGCTTGCGTGCGATTAAGGATTTGATTTTCGATTGCAAGGTTTGTGCGAAACTGATCGAACAAGGGAATGTTGAGGTTCAGGCCAGCATAAATGCGGCCTCGTGTATCGAAATCGCGTACCTCGACATTATTCCATGCGTATGCGACCGTGCCAGACAGTCTTGGATAGTAGGCACTACGTGCAGCACGTATAGACGCTTCTGTAGATTTCACGCGCAAATCGGCTGAGCGTAGGTCAGGCCTTACGTCGAATGCGCGCACGAGTGCTTGTTCTTCTGTGCCGATGCGTTGACGATAAAGGTCGATTTCTGCTGTCGTCACCGATGATGCAACAGAACTCTCTGCAAACTCAGCATCGATGCTTGCATCTTCGCCGATGGTTGATAGCAGTTGCGACTTCGTGCGAACAACATCCATTTGCGCCTGCAGAATGCTCACCTCCATGTTCGCAAGCTCTGTCTCTTGCGAATACTTCGCTGTAATTGGTGAACGTCCTGCATCGTACTGTGCGACAACGCGTGCGAGTGTTGCCTTCGATAGATCCGCAGCTTCACGTCGTGTTTTCACAATCTGTTGCGCCTGGAGCACGGCGAAGTATTGCCTCGATACAGTCGAGACCACGTTCAAGCGTGCTGTGCGTAGATCGCGATCGGAGACGTCGACACCAAGACGCGCTTCGTCGTAATTGGCTTCTCGGCGAAAACCATCGAACAGAAGCCAATTAATTCCGGCGGACAACTGATACGAGTTTGGCTGGGGCTCACCTTCGATGAGCGTTCCGTTCACAAACACAAACTGCGACTGAAGATTTGTGAGCTGGCGTTGATACCCAGCGTTAATCTCCGCCGAAGGCAGGTAGCTGCCAAAGGCTGCTGTGAGGCCTGCAGCCGAGGCCCGAGCTCGCGCATTGGCAAGGCGAACATCGAGATTTTTCTCTAGTGCAATTCTAATGCACTCTTCTAACGTGTACAGCGTAACGGGTCCGCGTTTTTGCGCAACCATAGGCATACACAGCACAACAAGTAAAACGAGGGGTAGGTAACGTCGCATGATCATCCGAAAAACTAGTTGTGTCGGCGAGCTAACAGGAAACGACGTGCTGGATTCGCCGATCGCAATTCAAGCAATTGCGCATCAACTGCTGTCTTTTGGGTCGCATCACGTTTGATCCCATTCTTAGTTTCAATTTCCAACTTGTTTTCTGTTGTTGCAAAAACATGGTACGGCACGCTCACCAGATCGTCGAACGAAAGCTTACCGTAGGCGTTGATTGTTGCATACGTCACCATGGACATCCCATCCGTAGCCACCTTGTGGCTGCCCCTTGCCGTCATCGAATACTGTAACTGACGAAATGCACGTCCGACGGTGTCCACCTTATCGAGTACTCTCCAGAGAGTGAGGTGACCAATGACGGCTGGCGGTATGCCGTTTTCTGTCAGTTCAACCGTGTCTTCGGCTATCCAGCTCTGATTCTGTCGCCCGCAAGACTCTCCTAAAGGGGGCAGAAGAAAGGGGCTGAACGGACCTCCTGGGTGTATGGCAATGACATCTGGGAGTGTTACAGCTGCGTATGAGCGCTTGCCCACAGTGTCCATTACAAACGTCACCACACGGTCGACCCAAGGATGTGTTGGCCGCTCGACCGTTGTATCAACGGTGCCCTGACGTTCAACCGACGACGTCATAATCTGACGAAGCCAGAATGTCGAAGTCGTTGCACTATCGCATATCACAAGTACTCTCGACTTACGAAGTTTGAGAATACGTCCCTGACCCTGCACCCATAAACTGTCGCGCGCATCGATATCATAAACAAGTGTATCACCTGTTTCGAACTTATAGGCAAAACACAAGGTGTCCTTCCCGAGTGGGGCAGGTTGATAACCTTCTTGAAGTTGAATCTGTGCACTAACAGGTACACAGAGGAGCAGAGCCATCCAGAGTACTGCGGTGCGTGCAATAGCCTGAGGCTGAGTCATCAGGGGATACGATTGTATGTTGTACGTACTTCGGTGCGAGACGGAATGACGTTCTGCTCAGGACCCTGCAGCGTAATGCGCATGTTCATAATTGTCTTGATATCTGCAGACAATGGCATACCAGTCTGCGCATCAACAAGGTATGTGCCTTCGAGTGTACCAGAACCCGAGAGGTCGATAGGGCTGCCGTGTTTGCGCATCTCGCCATTCAGCGACACGTCTGGTGATGCTACGGTAAGTCGCACAAGTTTACGGTTGTTTGAGTCGAGCGATTCTGCATACGTACAGTTCATGGTCAACGTTGTAATAAGAATGCCTTTTTTCAAATCGAGGTCTTGCGTATCGCGAATCTCCGATGTCCAAGTATCACCCTTCGATGTTTTACCTACGTCGTATGGCGGAAATAAGAGCCTCAAGCCATTGATAACGCCACCACTCATGCTCGTGGTTAGCGAGCCTGAGTTGGTACTTGCATCGTCGTAAAGACGTTCTGTTCCCAGTATGGCGCCCGTCGACGTCATTGTAAGCCTGTCCTTTGTTGAGATGAGGTCGGTCGTAGGAATGGCATTGGTTTCGATCATAGCCTCGTCAACACCATTCGAAGACATGTGCATATAAGCAGTGTCGTACGAAACGTCAAGCGTATACTGCTTAAGCACAGCTTCTTTTACCTTGACATGTGTGATAGTTCTGAAGTTGGATGTTGTCGCAATCTCTTTGTTCATCGCCGTTATCTTCTGCATCACACGAGTGTTTGTTGCATAGTCATACGTCGTGGCGGGCTTCAGTCGGTACTGAAGTTGTCCGTGGGCTGACATCGACACAACGGCCATTAAAAAAGGCACAAGCAGAGCAATGATTGTACGAACGGGTGACGCATCTGCGGCTTCACGTTTTTTGGCGCGCTGACGCATTGTCGAGTCGAGAATTTTTTTGCGTAAACGAATATTGAGCGGTGTGACTTCGAGCAGTTCATCGTCTTCGAGGAACTCTATGCTTTGTTCGAGCGACAACTGACGTGGTGTATCGAGTTTTACAATACCGTCAGACCCCGAAGCACGCATGTTTGTGAGCGCCTTCATCCTGCAAGCATTTACGCTCAGATCGTCCTCGCGCGCATTTTCACCGATAATCATGCCTTCATAGATAGCAATGCCGGGTCCGACAAACAACGAGCCCCGCTCCTGCACCATTTCAAGTGCGTACGGTGTCGACGTGCCGGTTTCCATAGACACAAGAGCGCCCTTGGCGCGACCACCGATTGGACCCTTGTATTTTTCCCATGCGTGGAATGTGTGGTGCAGGACACCCGTACCGCGCGTTGATGTAAGGAACTCTGTACGGAAACCAATGAGACCACGAGCAGGGACAAGGAATTCGCAACGGATGACGTCGAGCGATGGGTTCATCGCAGTCATTTCGCCCTTGCGCTTCCCAAGGTTCTCAATAACGGTACCAACATTGGCCTCGGGCACGTCGATGGTAACGTGTTCGATAGGCTCGAGCAGTTTGCCATCAGCATCGCGACGGAAGAGAACTTCCGGACGTGATACAGCGAACTCAAAACCTTCACGACGCATGGTTTCAATAAGAATAGCAAGCTGCAACTCGCCACGTCCAGAGACCTTGAACACGTCTGCAGAATCGGTGTCCTCTACGCGCAGCGATACGTTCATGCGTAGCTCGCGATAGAGGCGCTCACGAAGCTTTGGTGTCGTAACAAACTTGCCTTCACGTCCAGCCAGCGGCGAAGTATTCACAAGGAAGTACATCGCAATCGTAGGCTCTTCGATATCTACGTACATCAACGGTTCGGTGATGGACGTGTCGCAGATCGTTTCGCCGATGTACACGTTTTCAAATCCAGAAAGGGCAATGATGTCGCCCGCCCCTGCCTGTGGTGTCTCGATGCGTGCAATGCCTTCGTACACATACATCTTTGTAACGCGAGCCGTTTCGCGCTTCCCGTCCGGCTTAATCAGAGCAACGTTGTCGCCAACCTTGAGCTGTCCGGTCTGAATGCGGCCAACAGCAATACGACCAACGTAATCGCTCCACTCCAACGCGCTAATCACCATCGCAAACGGAGCATCATCGTCCACCGTCGGTGGAGGTATAAATTTCATTACTGCATCGAGCAAGGGCTCGAGTGTTTCGGAAGGGTCGTCAAGGGTCTTCTTTGCAATGCCGAGTTTTCCGATTGCATAGATAATCGGAAAGTCGAGCTGCTCGTACGTTGCACCGAGACCGATAAACAATTCCATGATTTCGTCGAGCACTTCTGCCGGACGTGCATCGCTACGATCGATCTTGTTAATCACCACAATTGGTGCAAGCCCCATCTCCAGCGCCTTACGCAACACAAAGCGTGTTTGAGGCAACGGACCTTCGGCGGCGTCGACCAACAGCAATACCCCGTCGACCATCGAGAGCACCCGCTCTACCTCGCCACCAAAGTCAGAGTGACCAGGTGTGTCGAGGATGTTGATCTTAGTGTCGCGCCAATGAACGGAAGCGTTCTTGGCCATGATCGTAATGCCTTTTTCTCTTTCGAGATCGTTCGAATCCATCACACGTTCGGCAACAACTTGGTTGTCGCGGAACGTTCCACTTTGGCGCAGCATGTGATCTACAAGCGTTGTTTTGCCGTGATCCACATGCGCAATGATTGCAATGTTTCGGATGTCAGTTCTTGTTCTGGATGCCATAGCCGACAAAGATACGGAAGCGGCGCCGGAGGGGGTGCTGGAGGACTCGAATTGTTAGTATATTCATGCTCTAGCATTCATTGTTACCATACTATTACGGAGGTCGCATGAGACTCTGGTCTAAATACTCCTTGATTGCCCTTTTAACGGTAATCAGCTCTAGCGCAGGTATTGCAGGCGAGTGGCACGCAAGTGTCACAGGTAAATCTCAGGGGAAGTTTCCTGGTGCTGCAAAAGGATCGCCCCACGCAGGAAAAATTCCTGTACTCACTTTCGATTATGAACTCAAGGCGCCCCGTGATATTGCTACTGGTCAAACTACAGGCAAGCGTCAGCATAAGCCAATCCGTATCATCAAGGAATGGGATGCTACAACGCCAATGTTTCTAACTGGTATTGTGAACGGTGAGACCTTGACCGAGGTTGTTCTGGAGTACTGGGAAGAGGATGATTCTGGTGAAAAGGTTATGACGTTCAAAATCACATTAACCGACTGTCTAGTAACGACCGCTGCACAAGGAGATCCTGTTCATGGTGTCGATGTAAAACTCGGCGCCAAGATGCAGGAGATCATTGAAATGACATACAGCACATTAGATTTCGAGCACTTGCAATCAAAGAAGACAATTCGTGACGCATGGCCTACGGGAAGGTGATATCATGAAAACACTTCTGACAAAACTCGTTGCAGTCGCTTTCGTCTTAATTGTTTCGATTCCTGCTGCGGCCCAAGACTCGCTTGATGTGATTGTTCTGCAAGGTGTCTTAATGACTGCCAATGGTACGCCACGTCCCGATGGCAATTACTCAATCTCAGTCAGCCTGTTTGACGTACCAAACGGCGGATCGCCGATTAGTACGGTCACGAACGTTTCCGTCAAACAAGAGTTCGGCGCCTTTGCGGCCGAACTAAGCAGAGCTATTGTGTGGCCGCATATGCATCAACTAGGCAAGAGAACAATCGATCCGAAAATGTCTCTATGGTGGAGTGTCTCAATTGACGGCGCAGAACTGAAGCCGCGATTGCGCATTGCAGCTGTACCGTTGGCATCAACGGCCCGCTACGCCGAAAAAAGTGCTGGTGAGATTCCAGTTGGTAGCATCATACCTTTCGCGGGTGATACATCAGCTATGCCGAGCGGATGGCTAGTGTGCGATGGAAATCTTGTGAGCGCTGTTGAGTATCCGAGTCTCGCCATGGTCATCGGAACTCGCTATAATGACGATGGTGGCGAAGCCGCAGAGATGTTTCGGCTGCCCGATTTACGTGGAATGGTTGTAGTCGGAATGGGCACAAATAGACTAGGTGATCCGGTTGTTCTCGATGCGCCTAGTTTACCCGCTCAAGGTAATGCGAGCAGAGCAAGCCAGCGCAACGTAAATGCTGGGCTTCCTCAGATCGAATTGCTCTACATCATTCGTGCGTGGTAAACATGCGTTACCTACTGCTCCTACTCCTGGTTACAAGCACATCCGTTTCCGTTTGCGCTCAATCTGCGGCGAGGCTCGGTCACGCATCTACAGATTCGCTCATGGCAGCGGGCGAAATGCGTGCGCGCATCGTAGTCAGTGGCTCCGTGACTGGGCTGCGAACAAGTGAGTCGACAGCCTGGTTTGGCTTTCTTCCTCTCGGTGGCTTTACGCCTGCTTCGGTATTCGAAGAAGCGTTGTCGTTGCAACTCCATGCAACTCCTACTCCAGCCACCGATGTGTTGCGAATTACGCTGCCCACAGTGTTGCAAAGTCAGTCTACCAGATGGCGGCTTCTCGATGTAAAAGGACTCGAAGTGCTACGGTCAGATGCGCTGATTACAAACGATTTTACGATCGATGTTACTGCGTTGGCAACTGGAACGTACAGTTTGGTCGTTGAATGTCGTGGATTGCGAGCATTCGCACGAGTGGTCGTGCTTCACTAGCGGTTCTCGTCATTCGTTAACAGAATTTACTATCGGTATAGCGCGTCCTCTCGAACGCTTATCCCGATCTGACTCAGCAGCACAGGGTTGCAACGGCGTACCCAGTCGCCGTGCAGCTCTGTGGCTATGGTGTCCTTGCTGCTCAAACTAATCTGAAGCAGTGCAAAGTGACTTCGTATGTCGCACGGATCGATCGCAATGGCCCTCGAGTAATTCGCAATCGCGGTGTCGATGTTCTTTCGAGCCATTGCGATGTCGGCAATAAACTGGTAGGGCTGAGCAATATTCGTTGGACCGTCAGCAGCCATGGTTCTGAACATTTCTTCGGCTTTGCCCTGCGTCGCAGATGCATCAACCAACGTCAATGCCTTTGGATACGTTAGAAGCGCCTGTATCTGCAACGCCGTTAGACTGGTGCGCTGCTGAGGCGAACGCTTTAACACCGCATCGGGTTTACGCCTGAACATCGATTGCAGATTGTTCGTGCCTGACAGGTTGTAGTAAAACACGTAGTAATCGACATACATCTGCCGTGCCCACAATGCACGCTCGGCAAAAGCACTTGGTTTTATTCCGGTCGAAAACACGATAAAGTCAGGTTTGCGCGAGAGCACATAGTCTGCATTGTATTTGCGCTCTTTCCACGTCACACTTGAATCGTTACTTACTTCTGGAATGGAAAGGGGCTGCGTTGCTATTGTTCTGTCCGTTAGCCCAAGCATGTCAACTACCGTCTGCTTCGAAAAATACTTCAGTGCCCCAATGGTTGTTGCGGCGATGGTATACGTTCGTTCATTGAGCGCTGCACTTCGCTTCAGCCATTCGCCAGTGCGTTTCATTTTAGAAACGAGCTCCTGCTCGAATTTCGAAGTCGTTGCAATTGCATCTCGCTCTGTAGTGAACGCAAATGCGCAAGTCACGATAGTAAACAAAGCAACAAAGAGCATGCGCTGTCTGAGAACAAGGTAACTGCCCACGGGCAGCAACACTGACAGAATAAGCTGCACTGGAATCAAGAAGCGTTGATGACGCAATACGTCGCCACCTAACACTACAACAGCACACGTCCATAACGCAGCAAGCAACACCACCAGCAGCACCTCGCGATTGCGCACATACCATGCAGCGGCAACAATCGGCACAAATGCAACGCCCCAGAGCCACACGTTTGTGATGTGTGAGGCGAGGTATTCGAGTCCGGACCCAATCTGATCGTAAACAAATCCGGTTTTCGCAGCGAAGGTGTTTGGGAGCAGGGCGTCGTACGAAAACCATCGCCAAGCAGTTAGAGCGAGCAACGTGCCCCCTAACAACGCCCCTTGCAGGAGAAGCTGTCGGGTAAGGGTCGTACGAGAAAGGGGCTGTTCGTCTACTGAATCTTTGTTGCGGAGTGTGACGAGCAGACGGGCTGCGAATAAGATGCCAACGACGAGCATGGCTTCTGGACGTGTGAGAAGCAAGAGCATGCCAAGTGCAACCCACCTGTACGATTGTGGTGCAACAAGGAAGGCTTCGAGTGTGAGTGCTACGAGGAGCCAGAAGAACGGCGCTTCCATGGCAGAGGCAGACCAGTACTGCACTGCCGCAGTCGAAGCGAAGAAGAGTGGGGCGAGGAGAGCGAGCCAGGGGACAACGGTTTCGGCGGTGCCTGCGTGACGCAGCATGCGTTGCGCGATGCGAAAGAGTGGTACCAGCGTGAGCATGGTGCACGCTATTCCGACTATCTGAAGCGCTGTTGCGACGTCGCGAATGCCAATCGAAATTAGTAGTGCTGAGAGCAGCGTCCATGTCAGCGATGTAAAACCTTCGACATGTTCACCGATGTTGAACACCAGACCGTGTCCGTCGACCAGGTTGCGTGCATACGTAAGCGTGATGTACGCATCGTCCTGCACAAAACGCATCGACCATGCACACGCAGCGAACGCAATGCATATACAAGCAAGCACAGCATACGGAAGAGTCCGAATAAGTGTCATCTAGAGAAGCGTCCGGTATCGTGCGTGATTGGCAAATCGACTCGTCTGTTAGAAGAAGTTCGACTCGTCGCGCCAGCGGACGATTTTCCAGACGTCTGTAGAGGTGGGACGTTCGATACGGAGGCTGACGCGGCCTTGTGCGCGAATAACATCAGAGGCAGAGAAAGTAATCGTGAGATTGAAGCCGCGCGAAATGTTTTGAACTAACGAGTCGCCATCGGCAACAACAACATCGTTCCAGAGAAGTTCGAGGTTTTGCGAGGCGTTAAAGAGTCCTTGCGTAGCGTACATGTCCTCGTCGCGCCCCCACGTCACATCGAGCGGCGGTGACTTGTCGTAGTTGCGATACACAAAGGTGAACGTTCTATCAAGAAGTTTACCATACGTGAGTGTGTCCCTGAATACATACGCAAATCGAAAATTCTGAAACACACCATCGATTGTCCGCTGGTCTCCCAGAATTGGTACCGATGCATCGCGTTCGGCTTTTGCCGGTGCAAACGGATTTGTGCAGGACTGCAGTATGCAAACGAGACACGCTATCGTTAGAAGTTTGCTGAACATTACTCATCGCAGTATCATTATTGCAGCAATCTCATCGTAGGAACATCTGCAGAATTCCAAGAAAGGTCAGGAAGCCAGCGATGAATACAGTGATGCCCGAATAGGCTAGAATCGCTGCGTTATTGGGTCCGTGAACACTCGTGCCCATCGCTCCCATCGTAGCACCAACGGCACCACAAATACAAGAACATGCGGCCCAGTGCCAGCCCAAGACATAGTGCAGCGATAAGATTGCCGCTGCAATGCCAATTCCGATGCAGATGCCTAAAAAGCGCGTAATGAGCGTGTCATTAACGCGGCCATGGTCTTCGGTTGAGTGTGCGTGTGTTTCCATGACGCCAAAATACTGAGGATTTTGAACGTAGCGGTGTTATTACGGTCGTAGTGCAATCCCGACTTACGGCATTCCCTTGGAAATGGTATGCACAACGTAAATGCAAGCGTTGTCTACATACACGACGCCAGCGGCGTCGCACTTTTCACGTCCGTGGTTGCTCGTAATACCCGACTGCAGCCACACACACGCTATATCGCCCTGTTTCTGCTTTCGCGCAAGTGCTTCGTCGATGATGGCGTCGGTTTTTTCGGACGGACGGAATACGTCCAGGATGTCGATATGCTCCTCAACATCCGCAAGCGTTGCATAGCAGCGCATACCGTCGACGTCATCCGTAAACGGATTCACACCAACAACGGTATATCCAGCATCGCGCAAATAATGCGGAATGTCATGCGCCGGCTTTCCACTCTTACGAGAAAGCCCGTGCACGCAAATCACTTTTGCGCTGCGCAGCATTTCGACATCCTTTGTCATCGAACATCCTTTGTCATCGAAGATCCTTTGTCATCACATTTAACTCACATAATCATTGCGAAATCACTGACCCTTAAACTTTGCATATACCACACCAGTGTTTGCCGTCGAGACAAATCGCACCGAGTCTACTGTTGATGCAAGTGTTGTTGTACGATTCCATGTCGCTGTGTCGGTGGTGACGGTGTATTCAGCAAGCACTCCCGCACCTTTTAGCAGCGTCACAAGAACAGTGCCCTTGCTTATCGAGTCAGCCTGGAGTGTAAAGTCAGTTGTTGTTACCGTCGATGGGTCGCTATATGTCGACAACGCATACCGCGTCGTTGCATTCGTATTCCGAACCCAACACGTGGCGTTGTTAAATCCGCCGCCAACCGAAGTCGATTTACCAAATGTGGTACCGTCGGTGACAGGTGGAACGATGATATCGTCTTTATCTGTATCACACGACATGAGAGTAATACTTAAAACAAGAGCAAGGGTGACTAATAGGCGCATGGGGTGAGTATTCTTGGGGTGGTGAGGGCAATTTCTCAAGTAAGGAATTCAAGATACGACTAATAGAAGCCGTAGTGGATTGAATCGCGAAGAGCGTAGTGGTTCGATGCGCTATATGCGCATCAATTCGACAATTGTGCTTTAAGTACCGACCACGTTGCTTCCGATGTGTCGGCAGCGCCTTTTGCATCGCTCCATCGCGAGATGCTCCAAAGTCCGCTAGGTTCTGGTGTAATTGTCAGGACCATGGTGCCGGTGAGGGTTGTGGAGACGCCAGTTAGCTCTATTGGTGCAGTTAAGGTGTAGTCAGAAACAAACACAATCGAGTCGGGCGATGTAAACGCAACGTTGCTGTTCAGGTACTCGAGCAACGGATTTTCTTCAGTCGACAAGCGTGAGACGAAGGAGAGAAATGCTTGACGCTCTTTTTGGACGGACCATGTATTAAAGAGCGCAGAAAATCGCGAGCCTATTTCCGCCGATGGCTGAAACACATACGCGAAATTGCTACGCGTCGGAAAGTCAGCCAGACACAGCATAAAATTCTCTGTGTTCTTCTCAATCACCGCATTCCGAAAATTATCAATCACAACCGATGCACTCGTCGGAGGTGTGAACAAGCCTCTTGCTGCTGTTGGGTTCTCGGGTGTGCGCGTCTGACATCCATTTAATATTAACCCTGCAATGACACCAGCAGCAAGTATCGCAGTAATCAGTATCAGCAGCCAGAGGCGTCGTGGTCTTGGTGTATGTGTAATCATTTGGTATGTGCAATCACTTGGTATGTGCAATCATGTGCGACGTGCAATCAGAATTGTACGCGGACTCTGCTCTGCATCGAATGTTGCACCGTTGTAGTCGCCCAGAGTCTGCTCCACGACAAGTCGGGCCTCGGCAAACATCTTTACCAGCTCTGCGTGCTCGTACAACCACACACGTTCGTGAAATACAGTTTCATAGCTGCATGGGTCGCTAACAGTAATGGTTTTAGCAACAAACGGTTCGACAATGGCACGTTCCTGAATTAACGTCACATCGTCAATCATCGACACAGTTTCGGCAACGAGCTCGCGGCGCACAACACGCGAGTTAAAGAAATCCATAATAAACACACCGCCATCAACAAGCGCATCATGCACGGCATGTAACACCTTCATGTTCTCATCGTGCGAATCGAAATATCCAAAGCTTGTAAAAAAGTTGATAATCGCATCGTAAGGGGCTCCCGAAAAGGGTCCGCGCATGTCCGCTACTTCGTAGCGCACATTCGCATGCGGATACACTTCACGAGCACGGTCTATTAAAAACCGCGATTGATCAATTCCCACAACGTTGTACCCGATCTGCGCAAGTGCCAGTGCATGACGTCCGTACCCACAACACAAATCCAGCACGTGCGCCCCATTCGGAATGCGTGCATGTTTCGTAACAATCTCTGTTGCTTCTACAGCCTCGACGTCCGTGCGATGTCGGTAGAGGCGCATGTACCAGGGCGACTCGAACCACGTGGCGTACCACTCGGGCGTACTTGACCCTTGAGGCTTCAGTGGTGCGGCATTATCGTTTTGATGGGACTTCATACGTCCGTCCGTCCTTCAAAAGCCCGTGCAAGTGTTGCATCGTCCGCAAACTCTAGGTCTGCACCTACAGGTACTCCGCGTGCAATGCGCGTAATACGCACGCCGAGGGGCGAGGCCATCTTGGCAATGTATTGTGTGGTTACCTCGCCTTCGACGTTGGGGTTGAGGGCAAGAATTACTTCATGAACGTCGGCTCCGAGGCGGGCAATGAGTTCGCGTAGGCGAATGTCGGTCGGACCCACTCCGTCCAACGGATTGAGAGCCCCATGTAGCACATGATACAGCCCCCTATACTCATTCGTGCGTTCGACTGCGAACACATCACTTGGTTCTTCGACCACGCAGATAACAGTGCGGTCGCGCTTCTGAGAAGCACAGATGCCGCACATTTCGGCATCGGTGAACGTGTGACACGTGTTGCACTCGCGCACGTGGGTTCGCATGTGTACGAGGGCGTTGGCGAAGGCCTGCACGGTTTCTTCGGGTTGACGTAATAGATGAAATGCCAGACGGCGTGCGGTTTTTTTGCCAATGGTGGGCAGAGCTGCGAAGTACTCTACCACCTGCTCGATGCTGTTTGAAGGAACCATACCGCAAATTACCCCTTTCGTCAGGCAACTAAGTTTCACTAGCTTCGTCCCACGCCGCCCTCACTAATCAGGACCTCTAGTATGTCGCTATTCAGTCGCATTTCAGACATCTTTAAGTCGAACGTCAACGACGCCTTGGACAAAGCCGAAGACCCCGAGAAAATGCTCAAGCAGATGGTCATCGAGATGGAAGAATCCGTCAACAAGACCACCATGGCCGTTGCCAATTCGATAGCGAACGAAAAGTCGCTCGAACGTCGCATCGCCAAAGAAACACAGATGAGCAACGACTGGCAGGCAAAGGCGGTTGCTGCTCTTAAGTCGCAACGCGAGGACCTTGCACGTGCGGCGCTCGAAAAGAAAGCCGTAAACGATCGCAACGTTGCCGATTTGGGTCCGGTGTTCACACAAGCCAAATCCACCAGCGTCAAAATGCGCGAGCAACTCGACGCATTAAAGAACAAGCTCGAAGAAGCACGTTCGCGTCAGAGCACACTCATTGCACGTTCGCAAGCAGCCAAGGCTCAGAAGCAAGTCGCACAATCGTTCTCAGGCGTTGGCAGCGATGCCTTCAGCAAATTCGACAAATACGAAGGCAAGATCGAGAAGCTCGAAGCCGAAGCAGAGGCGTACGAACAACTCGGCGGTGGTGACACAAACCTCGACCAGGAATTCAAGCAACTTGCCGTAGAGGGCGAAGTCGACCAGCAGCTCCTCGAACTCAAACGACAGATGCGTCTGCTTCCAGAAGGAGGCAAGTCATGAGCGCTACCGACACCCCTCAAAACCTAATCGACGAAGCACGCGCAAAAATCAAGGCCGTGCTCGAAGTCAAATACCCATCCTCTGTCGACTTCGGCGACGGCTCTTTTGCTGTCCCATATGGCTCTTCGAGCGTAGCCATTGTTGTCCGCGAATACACCAAGACCGACACCATGGTCGAACTCATGGCGCAAGTCGTCTCGGGCGGCACCATCGACGCAGAAGTAACCAAGTGGCTGCTTCGCAAAAACGCAGAACTTCACTTCGGCGCCTTCGGACTCCTCTTCGACGACACCATCATCTTCACGTACTCGCTACCCGGCACCTGCCTCGAATCGCAAGAGCTCGAGTCCGCCATCAACAGCGTGTCCATCATCGCCGACTACTACGACGACGAACTCATCAAGATGGTAGGGGGCAAAAGGGTCGCAGATCTGGCGTAGTACTCTCACCAAATAGAAATGAACATACGTGCAAGAGCGCCTGTAGCTCCCTCCGGAGCGGCTTCATGTTACTATTCCGTCGCAGACCGTTACTTTTTTGGTGTTGTGTGGTTAAGTAATCTCAAGGCTGATTGCTCACATGCAGTAATGTATTTCTCACGTTGGCTTACCGAGAATCGTCCAAAAGAGACCTTTCATAGTTACTCTGATGTTTTGTGTTTTCATCGTCACCCAGGCATCTGAAGTCAGTGCTCAGTGTATCGCCACGTTTAGCACGATAACACCCTAGCTCCGACTTAAGGACGCCAACAATGCTTGCATTGCATGTAATGCACCTGCGGTGCAGTTGCATTTACTCAACAGCGGTCAACCGACCATAATGCTTACAAACAATTTTGGCACGGGGTCATGTATCACTGATGTAAACGGCACATTAAGCCTTTACGAGGGTACTGCTCGGTATTCAGCCCAAGAGGTACCTTACGACTTCTCGTTAGTTGCACATGCAACGGCCGGTAATCTATTACTAAGTACACGTAATTACGATAAGGCCATCCAGTTCGCTACAACGCCAACAATCGGAGCAGACGACATCGTACGCTTGATCATAAAACCGTCGGGCTATGTTGGCATCAATCAATCTGACCCAAAGGAGCTACTTCAGATCGGCCATCTAATGACGTTTAATGAATATGGGTTCATGGGATTCAATGCCTATTGGGATGGGTCAAACATGAAGAACATGTACGCAAATAGGGCATCAGTAACGATGGGTCTCGGAGATGCTCGCGTTGGTATACCAGAGCTGTTTGTAATAAATGTCGATGAACAGTCTACAAGTAATGCAACAATATTCGGCACGTTTAAAGGTATGTGTATCAGTACAGTGGGTGACATGGGTGTTGGCACACTAGCGCCAAAAAGTAAACTTCACGTATTTGGGGATGTTACTATTGGAGTAGATCGGTGTACAGCTTCTGTTTCTTCGGGTATTAACTATCGCTTGAGCGTTGATGGTGCAATCTTTGCAAAAGAAATTTGGGTTAAAGTATCCGATTGGGCCGACTACGTCTTTGATCCTAACTACAACCTGATGCCATTGGCCGATCTGCAGGATTTCGTTAATGAGAATCGACATCTTCCTGGCGTGCCAAACGCAGAAGAAGTAGCGAAAGATGGGATTTCTGTGAGTGAGGTGCAGAAGAATCTGTTGTTGAAGGTCGAGGAGTTGACACTGTATATACTTCAGTTGTCAAAACAAAATGAAACTCTTCAACAGGAGTTTGCGGCGATCAAAAAGCAGTTATCTGCGCAATCGTCCAAGTAGTTGCACTGCCGCAGTAAGACTTCACCTCAGCGATTATTGTGTTCCAACCGACGGAGTCGAATTATGCTAAACAAGTGTCTTACTGCTCTGATTGTGTTCGGAGTAATCATCTTCTGCCTCGAAGCATGCAGCCCTCCATTTGCACCAGAAATCGATGGGGTAGTCTCTATCCAGTATGTCTCAGCATCACCGCAGTTCGGATCCCAGACATTAACGGTGGACAGCAGTAGTATTCGATACATCAAATACGTTCCGAATTACCCTCCATTTTCGAGGGACACAGTTGTTCAGGACTCAGTGTTTCTGGTGGCAACTTTGACGAAAGTTAATATGGTATTAATACTGCTTCAAAACGATGCGGTCGACCCAGGCGTATTGCGACTCGACGGTGGATATAGCATCATGACGATAATTTATCGGCGAAAATCGGATTTACAGGAGACGACAAAGATTGTTAAATACACAGATCCTCCGCCATCCAGTCTACTCATACTTGATCATGCGATGGTCGAGAAATTGATTCAAATTCATGACAATTAACTAGGTGGAGATCAACATGTGTAAATCGAGTGGTCGTTCCGCGCGTAGACTGTACATTATTATCGCATGCTTATTGATTGCGAGTTGGTCAGGACGTGCATTGGCAATTTCTGCAAGTCCACTTGACACACTCTTCATAAGCACATCAGTTACTTCGCGATCGGTTGACACAGTTCTTTCGGCAGGGATCTACGCCCAGCTTGACACCGCGAAACACATCTCTCACCATCTACGACCAACTTGGCCGCATTGTAGAAACGCTGTTTGATGAAGAGTTGGAGGCAGGTAGGTATGAGTTCAACTATGCAGTTAGTAGCCTGTCTGCAGGCTTATGCTTCTGTGTTTTAGAAGCTAGTGGCTCGATGGTATCGAAACAATTGATCGTAGTCCACTAAAAACACGGTAAGGCATTAGCGATGCCATATTTCCGTACAAAATGGCATTGCCATTGCCATATCTCCTTTCATAATGGCATTAGAGTTACCAAATTTACTTGCAAAATGGCATTTGAGTTGCCAAATTTACTTGCAAAATGGCATTAGCGTTGCCATATTTGCGGTATGGATCACTCTAGACATAGACTGTTAACTCCGCCTAAGGGCCATTTTTTCCTGTTGGGACCTAGGGGAACGGGCAAAACGTTATGGACACAGCAGGTTTTTCTGGATGCTCTGCGGATAGATTTACTCGATCCGGAGACATTTCGTGTGTTCGCTGCGGGTACTGAGAGATTGAGGGACGTAATAGCTGCACATCCTGAAGTAAAAACGGTTGTCATCGACGAGATTCAGAAGCTTCCGACGCTTCTGGAAGGTGTTCATCTATTGATTTCAGAACAGGTGAAGTACCAGTTTGTGCTTACTGGTTCTAGTGCCAGAAAACTTCGACATGGAAATGTTAACCTACTGGGCGGACGTGCGGTGATGCGGACAATGCATCCGTATGTAGCCAAAGAACTTGGTGCCGATTTCGACCTCGATGAACATTTAAAAACGGGACTTGTGCCTGTTGTAGTGGAGTCGCAAAACCGACACGACACGTTACGTGCATACAACGCGCTGTACATACGCGAAGAAGTCTTTGCGGAAGGACTTGTTCGCAACATGGAACAGTTCGCACGATTCCTCGAGGCGATAAGCTTCTCACAAGGGTCGATGCTAAACGTCACGAACGTTGCGAGCGATTCTTATGTCAAACGGAAAACAGTTGAGAACTACATTGAAATTCTCGAAGACTTGATGCTTGCGTTTCGTCTGACTCCGTTTACGAAGCATGCAAAACGTCAACTGGTGTCGCACCCTAAGTTCTATTTCTTCGATGTCGGTGTATACCGCGCTAACCGTCCATCGGGAAGACTCGATGACGCAGGATCTGTCGAAGGCATCGCTCTTGAAACGATCGTTGCGCAGCACCTAAAAGCTCGATCCGACATAGCTCGTGACAATAGTAAACTCTATTACTGGCGAACAAGATCGGGTGTTGAAGTCGATTTTGTTGTGTACGGTAATGACATCTTCGAGGCCATTGAGGTGAAGAATAGTAGTAGGGTACGTCCAGAAGATTTGAGGGGGCTTCGAACGTTTATCGAAGACTACCCGCAGGCTAAAGCCACTTTGTTGTATCGAGGAAAAGAGAGCCTGATGCAGCACGGTATACTCATCATGCCCATCGATGAATGGTTGCCGACGTGTTACTAAAGACCTACGAACGCATGTTTTGTAAGTCCAATTACTAGGGCGTCCGCGCCGTTATCCGAATGCTTCTGTTCAAGAAGCGACCTTGTGGCGTTAGGTCGGCGAAGCGCGAGCCTGTGGTCGAGGTCTCGATAGTAAACGTGTTTCCTACCAGCGAACGGATGAAGGCTTCGGTGACGCGTGCGCGTTGCTCGGAGAGTTCTTTGTTGCGTGTGTCGGTGCCGAGGATGTCGGTGCTGCCGAAGACGGTCAGGGCGGAGCCGGAGGGGAGGCGCTCGGTGAGCTGACGTAGCAGAGAACGGACGTCTTCGTTGAGCTCTGAGGAGTTGTAGTCGAAGCGCAGAATGGCTTCGAAGTCTGTCGTCTTGAGGTCGATGCGACGTCGTGGAAGCTTCGAGGCGTCGACATCTGCGAAACGTTCTGCAAATGCGCTGCCGGCTTCGGCTGTTACACGCACACGTGCCGATGTTGCATCGGCGGGAAGTGCAGCGCGGAAGGGAACGTTGACGTTGCTGGACTTGATTGCAACGGTTGTGTCGGTGTTGCCAACGTGCACACGCATGGTGCTGCCCACGACGTTAATGCCTGCGGCCTTGACGTTCATGGTGCCACGCACTTCTGAGAATTGCTGCACGGTGACCCATTCTTGAAGTGGAGCGTTGGTAACAACGAGGTCGACGCGACGGTTTTCTTCGCGTCCTGCTGGAAATTCCTGGTTCGAAGAAATGCGCGGTGCAAGTAACGCACGCGTTTGTATGCGCGATGCTTCTACGCCTAGGTCGACAAGCACTTGTTTTACACTTTGTGCGCGACGCTCTGAGAGTGCTGTGCCTTGTGCTTCGTCCGCGCCGCTCGTAGCCCCTTCGAGCACGACCCTTCCCTGAGGATTACGCTTCAGGATGTCTGCAATACGCACGAGTACCCACGAGTGCGCTTGTATTGGGTCGGAAGACGGAATGCTGCCATCGTTCGAACGGCGATAGGTTGTGGGAATAGTCGACGCAGTACTGTCGAAGAACACCGCATTGATGATCGGTGCCGTTGCAAGAAGTTCGTCGCCCGTTACAACTTCGGCCGATACGAGCGTGGGTTGGTCGAGTGCGATGGTGGGCGGACGTGTGTCGATTGCAATTGGCGGTGGCGGTGGAATTGGGTCGGGCTTCTTTGGGGTAGGGGGCTCCTCGGCTTTCGATTTAAAGCCGAAGCGTATGCCCACCTCTGCGCGAATGCCGAGGAGTTTCCAGTCGGCATCGGTGAGCATAGAGTTGAAGAAGTAGTCGAACGATAGTTGTGGGACGATTGCAATTGTATTGGAAACAGTTATAAAAGATTCCAATGATGCACTTGCGCCAAACATTGCACTTGCACGCGTAGAAAACACACCCGATGCAATCGGCCGCTGCAGTGAGCTTTGTCCGTTCACCAAGAACGTTGCGTTGCCCTGGTCGGAAATTGATTCGATTTGCTCGAAGCGGCTGGAGAGGGGAAGAGCGATACGCGGACCAATCACGAGTCCGAGCGATCGCGATTCATAAGAACCAAGAAGTGCGATGCGCACATCGGGTTGAATTTCTAGAAACGAGAGACTTGGTTGTAGCTCGACGGTTGTTGTGAGTTCTAAATCGGTGTTTGTTGCTGTGTCGCGAACCGGATAAACGTTTGTGCGCTTGAATTGTCCGGAGCGTCCCGAAAAGCCAAGTCCGATGCCAAAACCCCAAGTGTCGGCGGCACGCAATTCGAGAATTGCGTTAAAAGACGGACCCGCCCCGTTACCGAATTCGAACTGACCACAATCGATTACATCGAGTGAACTGCTGAACGATGCGCTATACGTTGTGAGAGCAATGCCCCCTTGCACACGCATGGCAAACGATTCACGCTGTGCGGATGCCGTCGTTAGGGCAAGCAACACACATACGGAGCTTAAAAAGCCCCTTACCAGAAAGGCACTAAAAGAGCCCCTTACCGAAAAGGCGTTAAAAGAGCCCCTTACCGAAAAGGCGTTAAAAGAGCCCCTTACCGAAAAGGCGTTAAAAGAGCCCATTACAAGCATTGTTCGAACGTTGGGTCGTGTCATGGCCGACAAAGATAGCTGGCGTAATGTCACGGGAATGTTACGACGCCAAGACGAGTGGCGAACGGCATCACGGCAGGGCGACATTTAGCTTGAGTGCTAGGAGCTGGGTGCGGGTCGGACCCAGCCCGAGCGAGACGTCTTCGTCGACGTCGAAGTCGTAGAGGTGCGCACCAACGTAGGAGTCGACTGCTGCCAGGGCGTAGGTGACGATGAAGATTAGTCCAGCAAGGTCGCGATTGTCACGATACACTTCACGCGTCGTAAGCAGGCGTCCCTCCGAAAAATCACCACTTGCCTTTGCCGCTTCGTATTGCGCATCGGCTTCGTTGAACTTCGCATTGTTCGAAAAAAACAGCCATACCGACACTGCGGCAGTGCCAGTAAAGATTGGAATTTTCCAATACGCTTCGTTGTTGAATTGTCCGAGGCCCGGGCATGCGAGTGACATCAGCACCGACGTGGTCGGACTCTTCGTTAACGTAAGTGTGTCTTCGGCGCGAGCGCATGCAAAAGTGAGAATGATCAGTGCAAAAGTTGCAAGCACTATGCGAATCATGCAACACCTTTACATGCATCATCATGAGATACAAGAATTTCGATGGCGATATTTAGTCGATGCACGCGATAACCTCTATTTCAACAAGTGCATCTTTCGGAAGGCGCGATACTTCGACAGCAGAACGTGCGGGCTTGTGATGTCCGAATGCATCGGAGTAACAGGCATTCATCTCTGCAAAAGAATTCATGTCTGCAAGGAACACTGTTGCTTTCACAACATTGTCGAGCGTTGCGCCCTGTGTCTTGAGAATGGTGCGAATGTTGTGAAACACTTGCGTTGATTGTTCTGCGACTGTTGTGCCAATCATTGCACCTTCACTCGAGAGCGCAATTTGTCCGCTTAGGAACACCATACGTCCGGTGCACACAACGCCATGCGAATACGGACCAATTGCGGGGGCTGCATGTTCTGCGATGAATGGAGATATTGTTTTGGGTTGCATGGGGCTCTAGGAATAAGGGGCTAATCTACGGAGTACGGTTTTCGTTCTCGCTAATCGCGCGACGTGCTAGAAAAGCTGCACCGATGATGCCAGCTTGGTTGCCAAAGGTGGCCTTGCGAACGTCGAGGTGGTCTGCAATCGAGGGCAATGCGCGTTCGAGCAAGCGTGTGCGAATGAGAGGGAGTAGCGGGGGATAGGCTTCGACGATTCCGCCGCCTACGATGAGCGTAGACATACCTAGAACAGCGAGTGCTGATGCGAAGCCCGCGGCGAGATACGACGCCAACATTTCGAATGTGGCCGCTGCATGTCTGTCGCCTGCTGTGAGTCTCCGGACAAGTTCCGAGATCGATGCAGTTTCTTCTGTTAGATTACGATAGTAACTAATTCTACCATCGCGTCCGGCGAACTCTTCGACCGTACCAGCACGC